>Ga0315316_10000205_pt1 | contig 35952 bp, 29 predicted proteins | sample M160m3416metaG_FD_203702 | JGI IMG/M metagenome (GOLD analysis project Ga0315316, IMG submission 203702) | Ammonia-oxidizing marine archaeal communities from Monterey Bay, California, United States - M1 60m 3416 | ecosystem: Environmental > Aquatic > Marine > Intertidal zone | place: USA... | reverse complement strand
CTGCTGCGCTTGTGCCTGCTGCGCTTGTGCCTGCTGCGCTTGTGCCTGCTGCGCTTGTGCCTGCTGCGCTTGTGCCTCTGCCAAAATAGCCTTTTTGGTTTTTTTGCGCGTAATCTTTGGTTTTGGTGTGGGAGAATGATTTAAATTTTCTTCGGACATATATTTTACCTTTATTATGTAAAATAATTTAAATCATTTTATTAAATACTTAAGAAAAAATAATTCAATAATGATGTTTTAATGATTATGCGTTAATACATTATAACAATTTCTACATACTGGTATATAAGAATCTGCGCCTATTATTTCTATATCACGCTCATGGCTTAATCGATGACTAAATAGTGCCGGTTTTTTTTTACAATTACTACAAAATGAATGCAACATAACTACATTATCGCAAATAACTTCCAAGTCTAACCAATTTCCAAATTTATTCCTAGAAAAATCACTATTCAATCCACAAATATAAACATTTTTATTATATTTTTCAACAGCAATTGTAACCCATTCAACGATATCCGGAAAAAACTGCCCTTCATTAATCAGTATAGCCTTTGCTTCTAAAAAATCTTTATAATGTGAACTTTCTATCATATCCTCAAATTTCAAAATATCAGATAAAAGCAATGTCTTTACACAAGGAATCATGACCCTATCGTGAGAAGAAAGTAAATTATCCGAATAACGATTGTCTTTTGCATAATTAATCACCATTGTATTTATACCACAAAAAGAATATTTTTTATGTATATCTAATAGCCTAGTCGTCTTACCTGAAAACATTGGACCTTTTATAATTTCTAGATATCCACTATCATTGTAAATATCCGTAATGGCCGTCATTAGATATAATAAATATAAATATTTATATTAATATTTATATTTATATAAATACAATTTCAATTTATTATTTAATCAATGACTTCAGTTAGTATACCTTGGGTTGAAAAATATCGACCAACAGATTTAAATGATATTGTGTTAGACCCTTATAATAAAACGATTATATCTAATATAATCGGTACTAATTACTTTCCAAATATTCTTTTATATGGTCCACCTGGTACAGGAAAAACAACAACGATTATAAATATGATTAATACATTCCAAGAAAAAAACGATCAATTAAATAAAGGACTTATGATTCATTTAAATGCGTCAGATGAAAGAGGTATTGATATTATTCGTAATCAAATTCATCAATTCGTAAATTCAAATTCACTCTTTCATAATGGAATTAAATTTGTTATTCTTGATGAAGTTGATTATATGACAAAAAACGCTCAACAAGCTCTTAAATATTTATTGCAAGGTTTTACTGATAATGTAAGATTTTGTTTAATATGTAATTATATTAGTCGCATTGACGAATCATTACAAAATGAATTTATGCGAATTCGTTTCAATCAATTGCCTGAAACAGATATTATACATTTTTTATCTACAATTAGCATTAAAGAAAATTTAAATATTAGTGATAAAAAACTTAAATCAATACAACGTCTTTTTAAATCCGATATTCGAAGTATGATTAATTATATACAATCAAATCAAAATACTATAAATACCAATGCTGTTATTGATATTACTACATGGGAAAATTTAACTAAAGTAATTAAAAATAAGAATGATTTAAAAAAATCAATATTATTATTTCACGAGATAAGTAATGAATATAATATTGATATAAAAAATGTAATAAAAGATTATTTGAATTATATCATTAATAATAACCCAGAATATATATCTTTTTCTTTTTTAAAATTTACAGAATTTGTCATACATTTGATTAATCCAAATAGTGAACAAATTGTTAATTATATTGTTTTAAAGTTAAATCATTTTTTCAATGTATAAAAATCATTTTTTGTTTATATTTTTAAACCAGAAGATTCAACATTTCTTATTGGACTATCTCCTATTCTTTTATTCAATCGTAATTTCCATAAACTTGGAGGAGAATTTTGTGTAGGATCAAATGAACTATTAATCAAATTATATTGTTTAATTATTATTGGAATAGGAAGTGTAACATGTTTTATGTCTGTGTTTGTTTTTGGGATGTCTTCATACATTATTATTTATATGTATTAAAGAAAATAATTGAAATAGAATCACTTAAAGAAACTATATACAATATACTAATAGTATGACTACAATTGATAATATTGATGACAATGGCATCGACATGGATGGCATCGACATGGATGAAAATGGCAACGATATTGACTTAGCGTGGTCTAACTTTTGTGAAAATGATAATGTTAATAAATATACCAAAAAATCAATAAAGGATGAAATTGTCAGTGAACAATGTAATACATCTAAATGTTCTCCTTTGAATATTTCAACCAAAACAAAAATTTCTTATCTAAGTACACCAATTGATTTAAAACATGTATTTTGGAGTATCCCCCTTGTAAAATATTACGACCCTCGTATAGGAATCATTAAAAAACAAATGAAGTTCAATTCAACTTCCCCAGAAGAAGTAAATGACATTGTAGAGAGAAAAAAACAATATGATTACGTTGATGATTATATTATTAGCCAGGTTAATAACGACAATGGTCGTAATAAATTTAAGGATATTCGTAAAATTAGCATTGGTATATCACGCAAGGACATCATTAGTTATCGTTGCAAGAAAAAGAGTGCTTTTTATAATTGTTTTGTTGTTATCATGCGATTACTCCATAATGATGCGTACAAAGAAATACATGTAAAGGTTTTTAATACAGGTAAATTAGAAATTCCTGGAATTCAAGATTCTACTATTTTAAATAAAGTTTTAAATTTATTGGTGGATATTTTAACACCAATTGTCAATGTTGAACCAAATGAACAATTAAGATATTTAAATGAAAAAAGTGAAACAGTTATGATTAATTCTAATTTCAGTTGCGGGTATTATATAAATCGTGAAAAAATGTTTAAAATGCTTAAGTATACCCATCAAATAAATAGTAATTTTGATCCTTGTTCTTATCCTGGAATTCAATGTGAATTTTATTATAATACATTAATTAAAGAACAAACTGGTATTCAGCCATCAACTATGCGAAATAATAAAAGAACAGCAAAAGATGCGAAGAATGTAGAAAATATAGTTAAAGTATCTTTTATGATATTTCGCACAGGTAGTGTTTTGATTGTTGGTAAATGTTCAGAAGAAATATTATATGAAATTTATGAATTTTTGTGTAATATTTTCAAAACAGAATATAACACAATTAGAGGAGAAAACCTACCATTGAATATTAAAAAAAATACAAATGATGTAAGTAAAGATAAAGTAAGAAAAATTCGTAAAAAGATTATATTTGTTTCGAATAATTAATGAATGAATTAATGAATTAATCAGAAAGTAACCATTTTATATAAAATTTTATATTATTATTATATAATTTATCATAATAAGAATGATGTGCTTTCTTTAATAATAGTCCCATCAATGTTAAGTTATGAGGTTTATATTTTTTTACATATAAATAAATATATTCATATTTATTATTCTTTTCTTCTGGAAAATGGTTCATAAATAATATTATATTTGATAATTTGGTATCATAATAAATGTCATTATCATTGTTATTACACATTTCAATTGCTACATTCATTAATTTTTCTGGTATGTTGCTATTGTAATTGTTATATTCATTGATTAATATTTCAAACATATCACTATAAATGAGTATTGAATGATCTATATTTTTTATAATTTCTTCTATTTTTTTTGTTATGACATGTGAATTTGGTATTATCGTATCTATGGTTTTTTTATATACAAAAATAGATGCATTATTTGATGATATATTCAAATCATGTATTTTATTTTCTTCTATTTGTTCTATGAAATTTGTATAATAAAAAATAGAATGTTTAGTAGATTTTACAGCATTCTCAATATTAAGCGTTTCTTTCATTATAGTTTTAAATACATTTGTTAATGTATAAAATCCATTTTTTAATAAATAAATACCATCATTTTCGCCCCTTTTAAATTTTTTACTATTTGAAAAATTAAGTAAATAATCATTCATTACATTTACATATTGCGGAAATATCTCCCACGATTTATTATTTATATTTAATTTTAGGGTTATCTCCATATCATCCATATCGTTCATATACTAAATATAATTATTTTAATTCGTTTAAAAGTATTTAAAGATTTTAATTCCGTTAATATATAACATGTCTGATAAAAACACTACTACTATGCCTTCATTTGCGGCACCGAGTAATCAATGCCTTCAACATTGTGTTAAAATTGCCATTGTAGATGATAAGCCAATTATGTTTGATTATTGGACTAGCTCTCACGAGAATAAAGTTTTAATTGGTGTTCGTGATGGTGGTGAAAAATTGTTGGTGAAGAGTGAAGATGAATACACGTCTCCGATTGAAAAGATTTACAAGGTTGAAGGTGAATACATCATTGTCACTGAAAATTCGCTTTACATCGTTAGTGCGTCGATTGCTACCAAGCGCATTTCGTAAAATTTTAATATTATACTTCAATAATGATTTTATTTACTATAAATATTATATAAAATCATTTAAAAATAATTTTCTTAGATAAAGTATCTATAATATGGTAAAAGAAAACGCTATTGGCATTGATTTGGGGACGACATATTCTTGTGTTAGTGTTTTTCGAAATGGGAATTGTGAAATTATTGCGAATTCTGACGGCGAACGAACTACGCCATCTTGGGTAGCATTCACTTCAACCGAAAAGCTTGTTGGTCAATCTGCGAAATCACAAGCAGCCATGAATACTGCCAATACGATTTATGACGCCAAGCGTTTACTTGGACGTAAATTTTCAGACCCTATTGTTCAGAATGATATGAAGCATTATTCTTTTAAGGTTGTTGCTGATAAGGACGATAAGCCAGTTATTCAATTGGAAGATGGTACAAAGTATTATTCTGAACAAGTTTCTGCTATGGTTTTGACTGATATGAAAAATACTGCTGAAAATTATTTGGGACAACCAGTCACTAAGGCCGTTATTACCGTTCCAGCATATTTCAACGATTCACAACGTCAATCTACCAAAGATGCGTGTCGCATTGCCGGACTGGAACCTCTCCGCATTATTAATGAACCAACTGCAGCAGCTATTGCTTATGGTCTTGATAAAAAGATTGAAGGTGAAGAAAAAAATGTTCTTATTTTTGATTTGGGTGGTGGAACGTTTGATGTTAGTCTATTGACAATTGAAGATGGTATGTTTGAAGTAAAGGCAACCGCAGGTAATACTCATCTTGGTGGTGAAGATTTTGATTCGCGTATGCTATCGCATTTTATTGAAGAATTCAAGCGTAAAGAAAAATCTGACATTAAAGGAAATCCGAGAGCTATTAGGCGTCTGAGAACCGCGTGTGAAAAAGCAAAACGCACTTTAAGTTCTTCGTCAACTGCTAGTATTGAAATTGATGCTTTGTATGATGGGAAAGATTTTTATTCTTCTATTACGCGAGCGCGTTTTGAAGAATTGTGTGGCGATTTGTTTCGCGGTTGTATTGACCCAGTTGAAAAAGTATTGCGTGATGCGAAAATGGACAAAAATGCTATTCATGATGTTGTTATTGTTGGTGGTTCTACTCGCATTCCAAAAATTCAAAAATTATTGTCTGATTTTTTCAATGGAAAAGAACTATGTAAATCAATTAACCAGGATGAAGCAGTTGCTTATGGTGCTGGCGTTCAAGCTGCGATTTTGTCCGGAGATAAATCTGAAGCAATTAATGATATCTTGCTTGTTGATGTAACGCCACTATCGATTGGTATTGAAACCAGTGGAAATGTCATGACTACTATGATTGGACGAAATACTTCAATTCCTACAAAGAAAAGTCAAACATTCAGTACATACGTGGATAACCAACCTGCCGCAACAATCCGTGTCTTTGAAGGCGAGCGTTCTTTTACAAAAGATTGCAATTTGTTAGGTCAATTTGACCTAACTGGCCTTCCACCTGCTCCGCGCGGTGTTCCTCAATTGGAAGTCACTTATGATATTGACGCCAATGGTATGTTGAATGTTTCTGCTTGTGATAAATCAACCGGCAAGCAAGAGAAAATTTCAATTACAAATGATAAAGGTCGTCTTTCTAAGGAACAAGTTGAAGAAATGATTAAAGACGCGGAACGTTTGAAAGATGAAGATGAAAAAAATATGAAGCGTGTTGAAGTCAAGAATAAGTTGGAATCTTATATTTATAATTGGAAAAACCAAGTCGATAATAAAGAAATTTCTGAGAAACTTGGCGAAGCTGGAATTGAAACCATTCATAAGTGTGTGAAAGAAACGCAAGAATGGTTAGATAATAATAACTCGGCAACTACCGAAGAATTTGAAAGCAAAATGAAAGAATGCGAAACATTGCTGATGCCATTTGCTGCGAAAATGTATGCTGATACGATGCCTCAGCAACATCAACCCGAAGAAAAGGTCGAAGAGGTAGATTAAATCAATATTGTTTTTACCAGAAATTATATTATTTATTGATAATAATATAAATATTATTATTTATATTATTATATATATATGTTTCATATATTATTAATATCTATTATAGTTGGAGGATTAATATATTGTTATTATTATGATTAATCTTCATAATCTCCGGACGCGTATTGTATTGTCCATTCACGCGCATTAGCATCATGTTTTTCTTTATTATGAATTAATAATTCAGAAATATCATAAACAAATGGGTCTTTTGGATTAGGATCATCCATTAACGAACAAATACTCAAAAGAACTTGACTTATAGTCATCGCCGGACTCCATTTATCTTTTAAAATATCTAAACAGATAGAGCCATCTGAACTAATGTTACAATGGTATATTTTTGTAGTAAATTTAATATGCGGAGCCCAAAATGGATATTCTGGTGGTATATTAATGTGTAAATTAAATATTCCACCATAATAAGGACTTCCCTCTGGTCCCATAATTGTCGCTTGCCATTTAAACGGATTATTTTCTCTTGTCAACCCCGCTGAACAATTTTCTGGTGGACTTTTTTGCAATTCTTCTAATTCTTTTTGAATTCGTCGCAATGTCATATTGTTTTATTTTTTTACATATATATAAGGGTTAAACTTTATATATATTTTATAATTCTTTTTACTTATTATTTTTACTTATTTATTTTAACTTTAATTTACTCTTCTTCGTTCTCTTTATTTGCATTACCTTTTCCTCCTTTTTCTTTGTCATGTTTTTATCGCTCATGTTACCCTTATGCGACGTAAACTCAGTCCAAGGTTCTTGAGGACGATCATTTAAATAGGGTTCTTGGTCGGCCCAGATGATATTCTTTTTACAGAATTCGGTTTTATCAAACGGCGTTCCACATGAACTACCCCAGCGCGCCATAAATCCCATTTTCTTACAAAGCGTCGTGTCACATACTTTGCCGTCGAGGGCTCCGCGAGGTTGAAAAGGTTTAGGGCGTCCAGGATCAGACATAAAAGCACGATCATCTAATTCATAATGACTGCAACATGTTCTTGAAGAAGGATTTATTTTATTCAAATAAATATCATGATGATCGGCCATAATTTCCTCCGCAATTTTAATATCTATTTTTCCCTTGTGTTGTTCCATTAATTGCGTCAAACGGACGTGACGAGCTCCTTGATGGCGACGAATATCAAAATGTCCTACATTGGCGCATTCTAAATTACGGATACGCGGGTCAAACACACCATTAAATCCAATAAAACAACCATCTTTCTTTTTCTCGACATTCACATATTTTAATCCTAACTCAACCCTCATAATAATATTATTATTGGTATCACCAATTAACCACGCATTCGCATAATCACCACTATTATTTGTCACTAAATAATCTTTGATTTCATCCAACGTTTTACCATACTGCATCGCCGTACGAATTCGGCAAGCAATAGGGTCTTTCAATTCAAATTTATTGAAACCACCAATAGTTGTTTCAGTGCACATAAAACCATTGCTAGTAACATAAAAATCAGTTTCACTTGAAATATTACCTGGCGCGGTTTGCATAAGAATGCGAGCACCTTTGGTGGGTTTAATATCTAAAATATACTTGAAATGTTGTCCGGTCATAAAATTATCGAAAGTGTTGTGTCCGCAAATAATTTTACCATCTTTGGTATAACTACCTACGGCCATAAATCCGGTACAACGATCTGAACCACCATTCGCTGCAAAGTTTCCCCCACCTTCACCGTGTCCTGAAGCAGCACCGCTTTCTTCATTAAATAAATGTCCATATTTTTCATATAATTTGGGATAATCTTTACATATTTTCGGCAATATGCTAAATAAAGAATCAACACTAACATAACAATTCCACATAATCATATCATCCATAGAAACTTTACATCCTCCAGCATTAGCTCCTTTTTTTATTCCTTCAATCTCTTCATAAAGTTCAGGGTAATTAGTTTGAATAATAGGTCCCCAAATAGTTCCTACAACTTCACTAAATATTTCACGTTCATAACCATAATCTTCATAGAAATTATATTCTAACATTTTAAATATATCTTTTAATTCTTTGGCAATAAGATAACCATGTGCGTATCCTCGCTCACTCGGATTTCCTTTTATAGAGAGATACGTCCATCCATTCTTTTCATAGCGAATGCCATTTTTAACTTTCATTATATACTATATATTTATAAAACATAAAACATAAGAATTTCAAAAACGTAAAAAAACGCGAATCTGGGTCTGGCGATCCGTTTTGGGTTTTGGACATTTATAAATGTCCATTTTGGGAAAGTGGCCTCCCTCCTTTTTCTGAAAAAACGTGAAAAAGTGACTTGTGACCATTATGCTCTCATTTTGGATTTCGGACGAATTATGTTGTTATGATAAACTTTTTTCATAGAATTATGAATATTTTTGAAAACTATTTAGGCATTTTTTTTGTTACATTATATTATAAGAATGTTAATAAAAAATAATGCCGAAAATGCCTCAAAATATATATGTGAAAATTGTGACTTCATATGCTCTAAAAAAAGTAATTATGAAAAACACTTGAAAACCCATAAACATATAAGTAACATAAGTGGTAACAAATGTAACACAAAAAAAGTAAATATTGATTTAAAATGTATAAATTGTAATAAATTGTATAAATCAAGAGTTGGGTTATGGAGACATAAAAAAAAATGTATTGTTGAAAATGACGATGAAAATATTATATTAGATAATAATTTAACACAAAATTCATCAGAAGTAGTACACTTAACCAATTTGGTTATAGAACTAGTTAAAAATAATACAAATTTACAGGAACAAAACCAAAAAATACATACTGAAATGCAAAAGCAAACGTTGGATATGCAAAAACAAAACCAAGATATACAAAAGCAGATGATTGATGTCTGTAAAAATAGTAATACCAATATAACACATACTAATAGCCATAACAAAACATTCAATATGCAAGTGTTTCTGAACGAGAAATGTAAGGATGCGATGAATATCATGGACTTTGTCAATTCAATGACGCTACAGCTCTCGGATTTGGAAGATGTTGGCGAGCTCGGTTATGTGGAAGGCATTAGTAAAATAATTATAAGAAAACTCAATGAGATGGATGTATATAAACGTCCGATTCATTGTAGCGACTACAAGCGAGAAGTCATGTATGTCCGCGATGATGATATCTGGGAGAAGGAGAATAGCACTTATGACAAACTGCGGAAGGCCATAAAACATATTACGAAAAAGAATGGCGACCTCATGATTCCTTGGCGCGACCAAAATCCACAATGTATGAATAACCAGCATCGCCTGAATGATGTTTATTTGCGCATTATGAATCAATCGATGGGTGGAAAAGGCGAGTTCGTCGACAGCGAGAACAAAATCATCAAGAAATTATCCAAAGCCGTTTTGATTGATAAGCATTTATAAAATTTCTTGTAAAGCATTAATTTGTTCAATCGTTAGCTGTTCTGGAAAAGTGACACTGAAATTAATAATTAAGTTTCCAACATGATCTTCTCTTTTCATTCCCATACCCTGTAATACCTTATTGTAATTATTTGTAATAATATTTCCAACATTATTATTGATTTTAAATGTACGTCCGTCCAAATAATTCATATCAAAAACAAAACCACATAATGCGTCTTTTAATTTAATTTTTTTATCTAAAATTAAGTCTAACCCATTGCGCGTAAAATCAGTATCATTATGAATTTTTATAAAAACCTTAATATCTCCTTTATTATTTTCTGTTAAAACATTACCCTTTTCTCGTAAAATAATTATTTCATTATTATCAACACCGCAAGGAATAGGAATATAAATAGTTTCGGTTTCTTCGCGCTTAATATCATTTTCAATAATCCATCTGGTTATTTCAATCGGCATATTGTATCCAGTAAATGCTTTGCTCAGTGTAATTGTTTCTGTTTTTATAATAGGTGTTGGTTTTGTAAGTCTTTGTTTGATATTCTCCATATTAAACATATTCCCTCCAAATTTTACATTTTGACCATTAGAATTACTTACACTTGTATTAAAGAAATTAGAAGAAATAAAATTTAAAATATCAGATGGGTCAAATTCTCCTGATGTTGGCGTTGACGTAGTATGAGAAAAGAAAGAAGGAATTCCGGATCCTTTTCCAAACGGCATTTTATTTTGCATATCGTGTGTTCGTCGTTTATCTTCATCCCCTATTACTTCATACGCAGCATTAATATTTTGAAATTTTAATGTAGATTCAGGAGAATTATTATTGCGGTCAGGGTGATATTGAAGTGATAATTTCCTATATGCTTTTTTTATTTCATCTTGATTTGCTGTTTCAGTTAAACCTAACGTTTCGTAAAAATTATTCATATTATTATTATTATAATAATGTGATATAAACTTAAATAGTTATTTACGAATATTATTATTATCAATATATGGAAAAACCTTTTTTATATAAATATCAACCAAAATTATTATCTGAATTTGAATTAGAAGAAAGTTTAAAAATAATATTGGAAGGATTAATTGACATGAACATATTGAATATATTATTTGTAGGAGATTCAGGTTGTGGAAAAACAACATTAATAAATGCGGTTATTAATGAATATTATGGAATAAATAATACATGTAAAAATGAAAATATATTGTATATTAACAATTTGAAGGAGCAAGGAATATCATATTACAGAACTGATGTAAAAACATTTTGTCAAACCCCTAGCTCAATTATAGGGAGAAAAAAAATATTAGTTATCGATGATATTGATTTTATAAATGAGCAAAGCCAACAGGTATTTCGAAATTATATTGATAAATATACACATAATGTTCATTTTTTAGGGTCATGTATAAATACTCAAAAAGTTATCGATAGTATACAATCACGATTAATGATAATAAAAAAGAAAAATATAGAGGAAAACATGATGATAAAAATTATAGATTTAATATGTACAAAAGAAAATATAAAAATTAAAGAAGATGTGATAAAGTTTATTATATCAATTAGTAATAAATCTATTCGCACAATTGTAAATTATTTGGAAAAATTTAAATTATTGAATCGAGAAATAACAATAGAATTAGCAAATAATTTATGTACAAATATTTCATTTTATGAGTTTGATCAATATACAAAATTATGTAAAAATGAAAAGGATATAAATGAATCAATTAAACTAATTTATAAATTATCAAATCGTGGATATTCTGTTATGGATATACTAGATAATTATTTTATATATATAAAAATAACAACGCTATTATCAGAAGAAGAAAAATATGTAATTATACCTTTTATTTGTAAGTATATTACTATTTTTAATAATATTCATGAAGATGAGATTGAATTAGCACATTTTACAAATAATTTAATTAATATATTTAATTCTAAAATAGAAGTGTAAATATAAGCATAAGCATAAGTATAAGTATAATTACAACTATAAAAATTCTACTTATAATATAAATGAAAAATCAATTGTTTAAAACCCTCATAGACACAACATTATTATGGGGGTTTTTAAAAGAAAATGGAGAAGAACAATCAGACTATTACATATTATCAAAACCTTTATACAAAAAAGCTATATTCAATGATAATATTAATCCATTTTTAAAAAAAATGGAAGAATTTTATTATGATTCAAAAAAATATTACGTGACACGTAAATTAGATTACACAAAATTTATTACAATAATTAGACAAATGTGCAATAGTTTAAACTTAAAATATACAACACAATTTTTATATAATAATTCTACTTATGAAATAGTATATTATATTTATAAACCAATAGTGGTATGCGAAAATTAGGGAAAATTATCTATTTATTAATAGATATTTCCCAATCATTGTATCTGATTCTAATGCTTGACGCGCAGATAAACGTGCAAACCATTGAAATGCGGTTCTTTTAAGAATTTCATCAGCAGGAATATATAACCCCTGAACCTTATCGCATAGATTAATGAAATTATTGCTCAATAATGTATCTAATGTCACTTGATTTCCTTTTTCATCCTTCATTCCAAGGACATTTGCCGGAATCATATTCATTTCATTTTTATTAATTTGTTCAAAACACCAACGTCCATAAGAACCTGTAAAATCACTTTCGGATGTAAAATCACTAGAAGCTATAATTTCTAAATAATTAATATAATTTGACATCATAGGGCATTCCTTTTTACAACCCATAAATTTTGTATCAGGGAAATAATCCATTTTTTCTGAAACGCCGTTTCGCACTAGCATCTCTCCAACAAACATTTTATTGTTATCAGTTAATTTATTGTAGAGAGGCGCCATATTTTGAAAACAGATGAATGAGCTCGGCATTAAAAACCCTCCATAATTATATAAAATTCTTGCTAACCCTAATTGTCTTATTTTACTTTTAATTGGGTCGGCAATAATAGATAAATCGATATTCCATCCGGGTATAATATTAGAAAACGTTTCATCGTCAATTAAACAAACGTTGAAGTCATCACCGCATTTATCAATAATAGTTTTCATTGTTAAATATTGATAAGGTTGATTTAAATCATCTGTATTTCGTGATGAAAAACTTGGCCACCATCGAGCATTTTTTTCATAAGTCATATGTAACCATATAATTGGTTTTTTACTTTGAGCTAAAGAAGAATTGTTAAGTAAATATTTCTCAACCAATTTATAATTGTTCATATTATCCTTTTCTTCATCTGATACATTGTATTGATTATACAAATATCTGAAAATTATTAATAAGGCAATTGGATAAAGAAAATGTTTATATTTATAGAATTTTTCATATATATTTTGTTTTATATTTTTCAAACCCATTTATATTATAAAAATATAAAATATAAATTATATAATGGAATCTAGTATATGATTTTTACTTTCCAGTAAGCTGTTTGAACCCACTCATCCAAGCTTGATTTACTTTATGTGATATTTCATCTTGCTTTGCAAGTTTATAAGCTCTTTGGACGTCATTTTTATTTTGATTTGATTGCCGGTTTTGTAAATAATCATTAGCCTGTGATAAAGATAATGGTTTTGTATCTTGATAATTAGGGTCTTGCTGTAGTTCCATTACATTTTTATATTTAGGACGCGCGTTATAGTCTTCTTGATTTACTGGTATAACACTCTCAACGTGGGCTTTTTTTAAATCTTCATATTGAAGTGAACTGAATAATGACGAAGAATAATAAGCTGGTCTATCACGCGTTAAATCAAAATGATTAGAAGATTCACCTGTTTCCTCTATTTCTTGGAAGGGTATTATTTCCTTTACTTCTCTCTTCTTTTGTTCAAATGTGGCATTCATTTGGTTCATTGTAGTTGTTCGAGTATCGATATTTTCATCAGATTTTATCCAATCGCCATAGCCTGATTCACTATCGTCGTCGGATATTTTATTTTTTTCAAAAAGTTCATTAAATATTTTATTGAATTCAGAATTTTTTTGTAAATCTTTTAATAACAATTCCTTTGATTCATCCTTTTCAATTGTATATTCAGTTGATTGATTTTTTGAACTCTTATATCTAAATTCATATATGGAATATATAATTTTGTAAGCTGATGTGAAAAAAAGAAAATATTTCTTATCAAGTTTTGATTTATCTGGGTGAGATTGTAAAACTGATTTTTTTACACGTTTTAAATCACTTTCATTAAAATTAAAATCTAACTTAAATAAGGATAATAAATCATTAAGATCATAATTTTCTATATTTAGGTCTAAATTTTCCATAACTATTATACATATAAATACATTATTAAATGTTGTAGCTTAACTAAATGATAAATGTATATATCTAAAATATTTGTTATATATATATACATTTTATGTCTTCTTGTAATACTAATTTGATGTGTGATTTAAATTTAAATAGTAAAGATGATACAAAGGGCTGGTTATTGAAAAATCATCCAGATAAAGGTGGTAATGTTGATAGTGAAGTATTTACAAATGTAACTAATTGTTATAAATCACGTGAGTATTGTGACCCACAATCACAATCACAATCACCATCACAATCACCGCCAAAAATATTTGATAAAAAGAAACGTGATAAGATTTACACGTGTATGCGTCAGACAGAAAATTGGAGTAAAATATTACCAGAACACAAAATAGATAATAAAAAATTCAATCCAGAAATGGTTAAAACCGCTATACATAATGCTTCCCCTAAATTAGAACAATTATTTAACGTTATTCAACAAGTGGATGAAAATGATATGAAAACGCATGGAAAGTTGTTTAAACATTTTATTTTTTCAGATGTAAAGGAAGAAGGATATGGAGCAAAAATATTGGCATCGGCGTTTGTTGCAAATGGCTATAAAAATTTAATATCACCACAAAAAATTTCTACACAAAAGTCTTTAAAATTAACATTATTGAATGCTGGCGCAACTGGTAAAAATAATTCATTTGGGATGTTATCTTCATCTGCTATTTTCAATTCCGAATTTAGTCAGAAATTTAAAAAGGAAGTATTAACTCGTTATAATAAGCGACCTGAAAATATACATGGCGAAGAAATGCGGTTTATTATTTTAGATAGTGGGTTCAAAGAAGGAATAGATTTATTTGATGTGAAATATGTTCATATATTTGAACCATCAATGACAATCGCAGATGTAAAACAAACCATAGGACGTGCTACGCGAACATGTGGACAGAAAGGATTAAATTTTGAGCCAAATATAGGGTGGCAGTTGTTTGTTTATAATTATTACATTGCCGTTCCGGATGAAATAAAAGATATTTATCAAGCAACAAATCTGGAATTATTAAATAATCCAGAAGAAGATAAGTTTATATTTAAAAATGCAGATAAATTGAAAGATGCTACAATGTTATATAGTGGTTTTGATAAAACCTTAATTAATTTGGCCGAACAACTTTATAGATTAGCACCTGTATTATCGATTGATTTTGAATTAACTAAGAATATTCATCGGATTGATGATATGACATATTTATATGAACATCAGAAGTCTATTATGAATGGTGGTAAATTAAATAATATTGATACTATAAATTGTAATGGGAGATGTGGTTTACGTTCAACGAGAGATATACCAGCAACATTAAATTTTTTATTATATGTTTACATTAAACATGGACATAACAAAAAAAATGTTCCTAGAAAAAAAGCACGGGAATATTTATGTTCTTACATGAAAGATCATCCTGAATATTGCGAACAAGTTAATAGTGAATGGGCAAACAGAGCGTCAATTGTGCCAGATGTATTATATAAAACATTAAAAAGTAATAAAAAAACAAAACCAACTATCAAACAAAACACCTCGCCGTCCTATATGGACATGGGCGCCCAACAACAAAGCCCAACACCTTATATGGAAATAATGAAAAACACCTCGCCGTCCTATATGGACATGGGCGCCCAACAACAAAGCCCAACACCTTATATGGAAATAATGAAAAACACCTCGCCGTCCTATATGGATATGGGCGCCCAACAACAAAGCACAACGCCTTATATGGAAATTGGACCATTTTCATCAAGTAGTAAAAAACGCAGTATTACTGGAAGAAGTAGTACTAGAAGAAGTAGCAATATTAGTTCTAAAAAATCATCACCCAAAACTAGAAAATCCAAAAATAATTCTATAAGTCAATCGAATTCTATAAGTCAATCGAATTCTATAAGTCAATCAAGGTCGCCAATTAGAATCGCAAATGAAGTAATGAATCAGTTAGAATTGGTTCCATACATTCCACCTACAAATGAAATAGATTATTCTATTGTGGAATATTCTGGTAAAGCTGATAGTAATATGAAACAAGAGAAGAAAGGACCACCTTCATCTAAATTAAATTTTACACAAATGAGAGATTTTATTAAAACCAATTTTGTAAATGATTTTACGTGGGGGGAAATAGTTGTAGAAAATAGATGTGTTGATAAATCAAAAGGTCAGGGTGGTGGAGAATCGCGAATTATGACATTAAATCCAACCCAAGATTTTGTAAGAACCTTTTTTACACCAGCATCACCATATAAAGGATTAGTTCTATGGCATAGTGTTGGAACTGGTAAAACTTGTTCGGCTATTGCAACCGCAACATCTTCTTATGAACAAGAGGGTTATACTATTTTATGGGTAACTCGTAATACTTTAAAAAGTGATGTTTATAAAAATATGTTTGATGATATTTGTCATATTGTTTTGGCTGAAAAAATGAAACAAGGATTACGTATACCAGATGACCCTAGTCAGCGAAAACGTCTTCTTAGCAAAAATTGGATTGAACCTATTAGTTATAAAACATTCAGTAATTTATTGACACCTGGTTCACATAATGAATATATGGATAAACTTATTCAGCGTAATGGGAAAGAAGATATATTACGTAAAACATTGATTATTATTGATGAAGCACATAAACTTTATGGAGGAGATTTGAAAGCAAGTGAACGACCAAATATGGCTATTATGGAAAAATTATTGCAAAATAGTTATGATAAATCAGGTAAAAACTCGGCAAGGTTATTAATTATGACAGCAACACCTATTACAAATAGTCCAATAGAATTATTTAAACTCATTAACTTGTGTAAAGATAATACCAAAGATAAATTACCAACAGATATAAAAGAAATTAAACGTAAATATATGAATTCTGATAATATATTAACTGATAATGGAATTAAACAATTGGCAGATAAAACGTCAGGTTATATTAGTTATTTAAATAGAGAACAAGACCCTACACAATTTGCCCAGCCAATTATGATAGAGGTTCCAGTAATTATGTCATATATACACGACCCTGAATTGCGTAGAGAAATATTTCTATCAGAAGATAAAGAAGTAAGGAAGGAAAAAAATAAAAAGGATAGAGAAGTTATTAAAAATCAATCACTTCATATAAAACAATTGAATAAACGATTACGTGAAACACAGAAAAATATAAAAACTATAATAAAAGAACGTCAGGCACGATGTAAAACAATAAAAAATAGAAAGGATAAATCAAAATGTATGCAGGATATAAAAGAAGAAATCGAAGATGAAATGCGCGAGATAATTCAAAATATCAAAGAAGAACTTGTATTATTAAAAGAAAGTGAATCAGACAATAAGGGATTAAAACGTGGAGAAAGAGAAAGAATAATGAAAATGAAACAAAAATTAGATACCTTGCGTAATGAATTATTACAAGAGGTAATGATGGTTGATAGATGTAAAAATATTAAATTAATACATTAGGTATAGTATGTATAAGGAATAAAACTAGTTGCTTTTTTTTGACATCGTTGAAAAAAATCATTTACAGCCTTTTCATCAGCACCAATAACAGAATCATCTGGAATATACCATTTATCTCTATCAGTATTTCCATAAAATGCTAGAAAAACCGGAATACCTTGAACCATTTTATGCTTTTTCAATGCCATATAAAGATCTAGATTTTCATCAACGTCAATGTCTGCGAAAAGTATATTTTCGGTTGATACATTAATAAATTTTTTATATGTGGGGGCAATTTTCTTACATGGACCACACCAATCTGCTCCAAACTTAATAATGAATAATCCATTTCCCATAGAAGTTTGTAAAGCAATTAATTTTTCTACATTTAATTCAGTTATAATCTGTCGGTTAGACATACTTATAATAATATATTAGACTATATATTTAAATATATTATTATATAATGGTTTTATTAATCCACAATTTTTTCCAAAACCTCAATATCAATATGCGGTAAATCAACATGAGATTCCCAGAAAAATTTACAAAAAGCCCATAGAAAAACATAATTTCCAACATACCAATCAGGCTGTTCCTTAATAAGTTTTGTTCTTAATTCGGTTGGTATTAATCCCATACTTGCCGGTGGTAATACATAACTCAATTGTGTTAAAGGGGAAACAGGATTTTTGTCCTTTAATGGAACAAATGTATGGTCAAAATACGGAATATATTTAATCAAATCAGTTAGTAATGGAGGGTAATAATAGTTATATTGCCAGCGCCAATCAGCACAACCGGTAGAATAATACTTCATTGTCCATTCTAATCCTTCCAAATAATTAGTACTTATTTCTTTACGTCGCTCATCATCTATTTTTACATTGAATAAACTTTTGTAATAACGAAATTCCCAACCATCTTCATTTGGATTAATATAAAGCTCAGTTGCTCGCTCTTTTAAAGGCAACATTAAATTTTCATCCTTATCTTCATTGTGGTTGTTATTATATTGAAGACGTTTACTTATTTTATTACGATAAAAATATTCTTCTTTAATAAAGTCTAACTCATTTGAAGATATATAGTCAATATATTTTCGCACATTTTTCCAAATAATTTCGCGATTTATCGTTAAGGTTTCTGATGTATTTTTTTCAAAAACATGTTTGTATGCATTTATTAAATTATTAATACCATTCGTCCGAATATTTAAAGCAGGAAAATGAGGTAAAAAATCATTTCCAAGCATAAAACAAATAAATATATAATCAAAAAGAATATCACTTTTTAATGAAAGTTCATTGATATTTTTAATAGGAACAACCGATAATTCTTTGATTATCGTTTTTGCAAAAAGAGGAATATCCAATAAATAACTTTCGTTTGGATCAAGCGTTTTATCAATGCTTTTAATAAATTCAGGTGTTTCTCTATACAGATACATGTTTTCCGAAATATGTAAGTGATTAAGTGTAAGCATTATCAAGTCCGCATCAAGTCCATAAATAATTGTTGTTGTGTCCTTATGGTAATCTGCGTGATTACGAATATAATCATATATTTTATGCTCTCCTTCACCGGCTTCATTCGATGAAGATACTATAATCTCATCTAATTTAAAATGAATTGGGTTTTTAAAAAAATCATTTATTTCATATCCTAATTTTTCCATAAAGTTTGTTCCAGGTGTAATTGAAGATGTATTCCAAGTATGCGGTGATGTATTTTTTGATGTATCATTATTTAATGAACTTTGAAAAGCAGACATATAACGTCGGTTTCGCTGTTGGTCTAATTTTGCCATTGGCGCAACACCATCAAATGCAATAAATACACGTTTATCTGGATTAATAGTTTTAATTGATTTTACCAAACTATCACATACCCTTTTAATAATATTTTTTTCAATAAGTTGGTAATATTCTTTTTCGGATTTATTTTTATATAAATTAGATTTATCATATTCACTATGAATCGTATGATATGCTTCATAGATGAATGAATTACAATCCAAATATAAATTGTTGATTTTTGGAATTGATGAAGAATTTAACTTTTTAATTATACTTCTATGATTTCTGACGATATATGAGAAGTAACTAGGAATTCCCATTAATATATGGTTTAACTTGTATTATATTATAAATATATCTTTATATAAATTTTGGCTATCTATATAATATTTTATATATTATAGATATTATGAATAATTCTTTTAAAGTATTAATTATCAATAAAATCAATAAACTAAAAGAAATTATAAAAAATGTAATTAGGTCTAATCAATTTTATAAAACAATGGGTTTTTTAGAGGCAAATGATTTAAATTCTTGTATTATTTTTGCTGAAAATATTTTTTTAAAATTAAATATAAAATTAGAAATATTAACAAATGAAACAAGTATATCATTTGATGAAAATCAAATTATAGATGAGATTCAGAGCATTATATATGAAATAGCGACATTAATTAGTTTATATGGATGTGATACTTTAGAAAATCTTATTTATATTTGTATTGGACATAAATTTAATATTGAAGAAAAATACAAATCAATATATAATTTATTGAATTGTTATATTCGACCAATGCGATATAAAACATTGGATTGGAAGAAGAAGAAGGATGTAAATAAAGATGATGAAAATATATGTAAAAATGCTGATAATTTTGAATGTTTTGAATTAGATTGTTCTAATTCAAATTTTCAAACTCAAATATATGGAATTAAATATACAATACATAATATTGAAAAACAGAATACAATTGTTGTTTATGGAATTATAGAAGACATAATGATTGATTTAGTTGATAATAAGCGTATAAAAAATACAATATTTGAATTAAGAGAGAAAATCCCAGAAGGTCATATAAATTATAATGAATGTTCATACGATAGATTTATAAAATGCATTACATTAAAAGAGTTATTGATATTTGATATAGAATATTTAAGCAATAAATACATAAATTATATTGAAGATTATAATAATAATATTAATAAAAAATCTATAATTCACATCATAAATGATTTTGAAAATAAGGAATTAATTGATAAGAGGAATGAATTAATTATGTTGTTAATAAATTCAACAAGTAATGAATGTCATTATTTGGCATATTTGTTATATGATTTATTGTCTAATGATATTAATGGAATTATAGATACATATGAACAAATAACTATATATGATAGTCTACCCTATTATGTGAAAAAATATTTTCACAATGCTATGAAAGAAACTATTAATTATACAAAAAAATTATCAAATTTTGATATTACAAAATTAACATTAGAACAGAGAATTTGTCTTATGAAAACGGATGACATTGTAAAAGAAAAAGCAATGGTAAAAATGAAGGAAGTAAAATTAAAATCAGAAGATACAGGTTCCAAGGCAATGCAATATTTAGATGGGTTACTTAAAATTCCATTTGGAATTTATAAAGAAGAACCTGTATTAGGATTAATGAGTGATAGTAATATTATTTTTTCAAAAATAGTAGATGAAATTGTGGATAAAATACCAAATATTGTGTTACCATTTCCTTATAAAAAAACTTATACAAGTTTTGAGGTTCAGAAATACTATTCATCATTAAATACTTATTTAAAAAAAGAAATACAAAATTTTTTATTAGATAAATTTAAATTAGTTATTGACCAAGGAAATAAAACAAAAATAGTTGATATTTACAATAATCTTAAACATTTTTTAAAAACAAATACTATTTTTAATACTATTTTACCAATGAAAAGTATGGGTAAAAACATAACTGAATTGAAAAATGAAGTAAAAACAATTGTATATGATTTATTGAACGATACAAATACATTTGATAATGAAATTATATATGAATATATTCAAAATAATGTATTATTAGAAAAAAATAACACATACAATAATATATTTTCTGAATTTAACAAAAATATAAATATTATTCAGCATAATATGAAAAATGTAAATACATTCATGAATAATGTTTCTGAAACATTAGATAAATCAGTATATGGTCATAATAAAGCGAAACGACAAATTGAACGTATAATAGGGCAATGGATGAATGGTGATATAACAGGATATTGTTTTGGATTTGAAGGCCCACCTGGTGTGGGGAAAACATCGTTAGCCAAAAATGGTATATCTCGTTGTTTGAATGATGAAAATAATATATCAAGACCATTTTCGTTTATTGCAATGGGCGGGTCTACTAATTCTAGTACATTGGACGGACATAATTATACATATGTTGGGTCAACCTGGGGGAAAATTGTTGATATTTTAATGGATACAAAAATAATGAATCCTATTATATTTATAGATGAATTAGATAAGGTAAGTAAAACAGAAAATGGTAAGGAAATAATTGGTATATTAACACATTTAATAGATCAAACACAGAATGATACATTTCAGGATAAATATTTTAATGGAATAAATTTGAATTTATCAAGAGCATTGTTTATATTTTCATATAATGACGTTGATTCAATTGATCGTATTTTATTAGATAGAATTCATAGAATTAAATTTGAACATCTCTCTTTGGATGATAAATTAATCATTGTAAGAAAATTTATTTTACCGGAGATTTATCAAAAAATGGGATTAAATGATATGATTGAAATTAGTGATAGCGTAATTGAAGAAATAATAAATGATTATACGTGTGAACCAGGTGTACGAAAATTAAAAGAACTTATATTTGAAATTGTAGGAGAAATTAATCTGGATATATTAAAAAATAATATTGGACCAACGTTGAGTATTCCAATTACTATAACAATAGATGATATAAAGGATAAATATTTAAAAGAACATAATGAAATACGGCCATTTAAAATACATAATGAGTCAAATGTTGGTGTTATAAATGGATTATGGGCTAATTCGTTAGGAAAGGGTGGTGTCTTGCCGATAGAATGTTCTTTTTTTCCAGCAAATTCATTCTTAGAATTAAAACTTACTGGAATGCAGGGTGATGTCATGAAAGAAAGTATGAATGTTGCTAAGAGTTTAGCGTGGTCGTTGTTTATAGAACAAAAACAAACATCAATTGAATTACAAAAAAAATTAGATGAAACAAAAAACCAAGGATTACATATTCATGTTCCTGAAGGAGCAACGCCAAAAGATGGACCTTCTGCTGGAACAGCTATTACAATGGTATTGTATAGTTTATTTAGTAATCGTAGAATAAAAAATGATATAGCAATAACAGGAGAAATATGTTTACAAGGTAGAGTTACAGCGATTGGTGGACTAGAATTAAAAATTTTAGGAGGGATACGCGCAGGTATCAAATTATTTATATATCCTAGAGAAAATGAGATTGATTACAAAAAATTTATGGATAAATATGGAAAGAAATCAATTATAAATGATATTAAATTTATATCAGTAGAAACAATAAATGAAGTAATGCCATTGATATTTATTGAATAAATATATTTTTGTGTTTTATGATATTATATATCTATTATATAATATAATATGGCTATCGCATTTACATTGTCTAATGTATTACAATTTTTTTCATTTATATCGCCCACACTTTTGGTATTTTTCTTGTTTATGTCGTCATTATTTAACCAGAATTTGAAAGGTTTAGTCTTTATTGCTGGAGTGTTAATTTGTTCTGTATTAAATATTATGTTTATGAATCTAATAGGTAGTGCGAGGGATGAAAATGAATCATTTTCATGTAGTTTATTTGATATTCCAGGGGTTTCGCAATTTAATAGTCCATACCCAAGCACATTAATTATAGCATTTACTATTGCGTATCTTGTTCTTCCAATGAAATATAATAATCAAATGAATTATGCTGTATTAGCGTTTTTATTGATTATACTTGGAATAGATTTTATAACGAAGGTTCAAAATAAATGTACTACTTATGCTGGTTCAGCGTTGGGTGGATTAGTTGGATTTTTATTTGGTGCTCTTTGGTATATATTATTTCATGCGATGGGATTTGACTCATTGTTGTATTTTGATGAGTTAAAAAGTGATAATGTGATATGTTCTCGACCAACCAAACAAACATTTAAATGTTCTGTTTACAAAAATGGGGAAATAATATCAAGTAATATTGCTTAAACAAAATGACATACTTTCCAACTACTTATTGATTTTATCACAATAGTTGGATACATTTTATTAAATAAAGCTGTTTTACCTTTCCATCTTCCAAATACAATCCATTCGTTTGGATACATTTCATACTCGTGATTACCATCATCAAATATAATTATTTTTTGTAAGTTAATTATATTTGGTTCAATATAATTCCAATCATTATTCACTAATTGATTACGATAATCCATTTTATATTTGATATTTTATATTATTATATATTTAAACTAATATCAAGAATTGTTTTATATTACATTAATATCTTATATATCTAGATATGAATAAGATAGGGATGAATACATAATATATGATCTAATATAAAACATAACTCCGATTACTGCAAATAGATGAACTAAACAATAGTATTTTTCATATAAATATGGTTTAAATTTGATATATAAGTATATAGACAATGTTATTACAGCCAAAACATACATTATAGTTGAATAAGTATTGAATCCAATATTAAATAAAGAATGAAATACAAAATATAATGCAATAGAATTTACAAAGATAATGTCGATTATTCTAAAATATTTATGTTTTGAACAAAAATAATGGTTTACTATACTAGTAAAAAAACATATAATACTACCATACATAATTAATTTATATGATATTAGATAACCATATATAGCTGGAAAAATAAAAAGCATAGATGATAATAAATTTCGGTTTATACATCCATTTATTATAAGTCCTTTATATGTTTTACACGTTTCTATAACTGACTCTGTATCTGCTGTATAAATTATATCATTTAATGTATCATCTATATTATTTTCAATATCATTTTTATCTACTTCTATTTTTTCCATAATATTATAAATTACTTATTATAATATTAGACATCGTATTTATAAATATTTTGTTGTATATAACTAATAAATTGTTTCATATATAAATCTCTATGAAACCCAAATAACATTGTTTTTTGATTATTTGCAACTTGTCTCATTATAGATATAAAACTATTTATCACTTTAATGGTATCAGACGTTTTATATATACTTATTCCTTCCTTGGGAAAAAAATTATTCTTTGTAGTTCGATTCACTTCATTATGAAATTTCCATAAAAAATCAATTAATATTTCTTTGGATTGAGTAATATGTGATTTATTTGTGCTATTCATTAATTTACTAGCATGAGCTTGGCAATCAGGACAAGGTAAATTATTACAAATACTAGAAATATGTGAAACTAATATAATTAATTCTCCATTATATTCAGGTTTTATTTTTTCAGCTAAAGTATGAAATAATAACCACACAGCATTTCCCCATTCTTTTTTTTTCATAATTTAATATATATAAAGACAATTATATTAATTATATAATGAATTATAAAATAGACGAAGACTTTGATTTTTATAGCGAATTAAATAAAAAAGAGACCGATGAGGATGTTAATAAAAAATGTATGATTTCGCATATGCCTTTGACATTTAATTCAGTTACATTATCTTGTGGTCATACATATAATTATTTGCCTTTATACAATGAGTATAATACAAAACATACAAGTGGAATAAATAATTTAAAATGTCCTTATTGTAGAACTATAAATGATAAATTAATGCCATATATTCCATTACCAAATGTAAAAAAAATTTATGGTATAAATCACCCATCGCGATTTTGTATGGATGCGCCAAAGTGTAAATATAAATTAAAAAATGGGAAAAATAAAGGTAATGCTTGTGAGAAAAATGGAATTGAAAATGAAAATGGAATTTTTTGCGAGAAACATAGAGAGAAAAAACACATTGAAGAAAAGAGTATGATATGGACACAAGAAAAAGATAAACTATTTAAAATGAAATCAGTAAATGAATTAAAACAAATGTTGAAAGAGAAGGGATTAAAAACCAGTGGATTAAAAAAAGATTTAGTGAATCGATTAGTAATTAGTTGATTAATATAATTATTATTAAAATATAAAAAAATAATTATATGTTATGTAATGTCTTCAAAGAAAGAAATAGTATCTAAGAATATTAAAGGTTGGTTACAACTAGATAAGGAAATCCAAATACTACAAAAAGAATTAAAGGATAGAAAGAAGAAGAAGGAAAATTATACAAAAGGATTGTTGGAAATTATGAAATCAAATGAAATTGATTGTTTTGATATAAGCGAAGGGAAAATTTTATATACTCAAAATAATGTAAAAAAACCCATAAATAAAAAACATTTACTCGATAGTTTATCAAAGTATTTTGAAGAAAATCCTGATATTCCAACAGATGATATTGTTAAATTTATATTAGAAAATCGTGAAACAAGTGTAAAAGAAAGTATTCGGCATAAACCGCCAAAAAATGTATAATAGTATAGTATTGTATGTTGAAAAATAAAGAACATATTAGAGACAATAAAACAAATTCTATATTATCAAAATTAAATAATTTAGTTGATAATATAAGAGATCATAATAAAAAAGCTGTTATATATGAAGATACTAGCAAAGATACTAGTAAGAATAATATAGTTGATATACCTAATAAAGATAAACCAATTTTATTTAAAAATATAAAACCAATCGTTATTTGTATGTTTCAAATTAGATTAGATGGTTTATATCCATATTTATTATTTCTCCTTGAACAAAATAAGGATGAGACTATGACATTTATACCATTCCCTTCATTTGATGGTGGTAAAAATAATAAAAATCTGATACATAATTGTATTGTATTTATGAATACATTTTTTCCTAGTCAATCTATAACTTACAAAGGATTTTATGAAACATCTTATAATAATATTATTATACTAGAATGCAATAACTCTGAAAAAGAAGATATTCAATTTATGAATTATTATTCAAATACTAATGTAGGGGGGAAAATATGGACTACGTCGCATGAAATAATAAATACAGAAAGGGTTTGTAATTATGATATAAATAAAAATGTTATAAACTTGTATTTGAATAATCCTAATTTTTTATTTGTAAAAGGAGAGGATAATAACCAATATGAGATGCCCTCGATTGGTTATTGTATTCAAAAAAGGAAGGGGGAAATAAAATCTAGTTATTTTGATATATATAGAGAAACTCTATTTTCAACAATAGAAAAATGTTATTATTTTTATATAAATACACCAGAATTCGATGGTGATAATATTATAATACGTTCTATAATTTTTACAGGAAATATATTATTATATAATAATAACCCCATAGAAAAATATAACACATTGTTATGTAATTATAATAACAAAAATGTATATATTATGAAAAAATATGACCATCATGTATTATTGTCTGTATTATTGTAAATATAATATAAATATATTATTTTATATTATAACCATGATATTGAAGAAGGTTATATTAATCATCTCTCTATTCGGTAAGGCTATGAGCTACGGCTCTCCTCCACCTCCACCTCCACCTCCGTGTAACACACCACAATGTAGTTCTGGTACCTTTTGTTATTCAAATACAAATCAATGTACGCCTTGTCCAGCCGGATATAAATATCTCTCTAACCCAAATGTAGGTGTTTCCAGCACGGAATTGTGGGGTTGTGAGATTTGTCCTACTGGAACATTTTCACCAGATAAAGGGTCATCTGAATGTATTTCTTGCCCTATAGGTAAATATGCGCCAAATAAAGGTCTTACTTCTTGCTTTGATTGTGATAGTAATACATTTTCCGATAAAAAAGGGCAAGATAGTTGTTCGGTATGTTCAAAATGTGAAGATAGTAAATATGAAGTCGAACATTGTTCTTTAACAAAAAATACTCATTGTGAAAATTGTAAAGAAGTATTGAATTGCGCGCACACTCCAACTTGTTCTACATCAAGTGATAGTAAATGTGAAAGCTGTTTATCTGAATACTATTTATTATCATCAGATAGATGTATTTCAACTACAAAATGTGTTTCAAATTTAGAATATGAAATAAATTCATACTCAATTACAACTAATCGAGTTTGTGATAAATGTATAAATAATTGTCCAGCCGGACAAATGTTAGACGGAATATGTATTGGAACATCTAATCCAACTTGTATATCGTGTTCTGATGGATTTTATAAAGCATTAGATGATAGTTCTTCGTGTTTGTCTTGTATAAAAATGTGTGACCCAGGATTTCAATTAAAAAATATTTGTTCAAAAACAACAAATTCAATCTGTTTACCTTGTCAAGATGGATTTTATAAATCTCTCTCCGACAATTCAAAGTGTTTATCTTGTAAAAATAGTTGCGAAATAGGATTTGAATTAAATCATCCATGTTTTTCTACACAAAATCCTTTATGTATACCTTGCCAAGATGGATTTTATAAATCTTTGGCGGATGGCTCAAAATGTTTACCTTGCCGAAATAGTTGTGAAACAGGATTTGAATTGAATCATCCTTGCTCTCCTGATAAAAATCCTGAATGTATACCTTGTCAAGATGGATTTTATAAATCTTTGGTGGATGGTTCAAAATGTTTACCTTGTCGAAATAGTTGCGAAACAGGATTTGAATTGAATCATCTTTGTTCTCCTGATAAAAATCCTGAATGTATACCTTGCCAAGATGGATTTTATAAATATTTGGCGGATGGTTCAAAATGTTTGCCATGTAATGATGATTGTGGAGAAGGATCATATATAGCTGAAGTATGTAATTTAAAAAGTAATTCAAAATGTTCTTTTTGTCCTAAAAATACAGAAAATCCTAATCATTATTCATTATTTATATCATCATGTATACCTTGTAAAGATGGTTCAACGTCGGTTATAGGTTCTGCTAGTTGTATACAATGTCCATTGGGAACTGCTACGTTTGGTGGTATAGATTGCAAACAATGTGCGCCGGGAACTTATACAGATAATTTGGGTTCAATTGAATGTAAATTATGTCCTGCTGGAACATTCAGTAATGTGATTTCATCAAATACTATAAACAATTGTATTGCTTGTGATGATGGATTTTTTTCATTGGCTGGAAATGAAATATGTATACCTTGTCCTACTGGAACACGTGAGGATGGAAAACATTTGAATTGTAATTCTTGTTTATCTGGTGAATATAATGATTTACTTGGACAATCATTTTGTAAAAAATGTCCAGCTGGAACAGAAAATGGTAATATAAAATCTATAACTATAGATAGTTGTATTAAATGTTTACCTGGATTTTTCTCTCATGGAGGAATTACAAAGTGCTTACAATGTCCACCCGGAACTTCATCAAACCAACATGGAACTGAAAATTGTAAAGTAAACTTACCAGGTACATATACATCTGTTCCTGGAACAATTTTACCCATTGATTGTTCTCCTGGTTCATATAGTGATATACATGGCGCTACTAAATGTACATTATGTAAATCAGGTTATATGAATACTAAACATGGCTCATCTAATATAAATGAGTGTATTTCTTGTTCTGTTGGAACATATTCAAATATCTCAGGATCAACTTTTTGCTATGATACACCCAAAGGAACTTATCAGGATAAAAATGGACAAAATTCAACAATTCCTTGTCCGGTAGGAACATCAAATAATAATATTGGTTCAATTGATAAATCATTTTGCGAATTATGTTCACCTGGTAAATATCAATCAAATATTGGTTCACATACATGTATAGAATGTTCTATGGGATTTTATCAAAATATATCAGGTCAAACAAAATGTATACATTGTCCTATAGGCACTTATAATGAAAAATTAGGAATTAATACGATTAATGATTGTATTTCTTGTGAAAAAGGAACTTATTCATCTATATTATCTGCAATAACATCAGATACTTGTTTAATAAGTCCAATCGGAACTTATGTTGACATAATAGGCTCTCCAAATTACAAACATTGTGAACCAGGCTATTATCAAAATAAGATAAAACAAAGTATTTGTATAGCTTGTCCTGCTGGAAAATATAATTCACTATATAAATCTACAAATAGTTCAGCTTGTATTGATTCTCCTATCGGTCATTTTGTTCAAAATAATGGGTCTTCTATTTTTTTACCATGTAAAACAGGGGAATTTTCTAATGAAATTGGAGTAACAAAATGTAATTTATGTAAACCTGGTAAATTTTCAGATGGTATTGCTTCAACGAGTTGTAAATTTTGCCCAAGTAATACATATTCATTAGGTAGTGGATTCTCATTATGTGATACAATTGGAAAACCTGAAGTTTTAATACATAATATAACTCAAACAAGTTATAGTGTTAGAGTGAATACTAATTTTACATCTGTTGTTACTATGAATTATGTATGTTCTGACGATTGTAGTATATATGTAAATAATAACCTTATTATAGAAGATAAAAAAAATGAAAATGTATCAAAATCAATAGTATTACGTTTACGACTAGGAATAGATACTATAAGTATTAAATATAAGGATTTTTTTAATAGTTCTCTTAAAATCGATTGGAAATGTTCAAAAGAAAATGTATATACTCAATGTTACGGAATACCAGATAATATAGTAATTTTATCGGCTACAATGGAAACAAAGAAGAACTCTATAAACACTTATGCAAATCCGGATATATTATTTTCTTCGATTATCGCAAAATATGCACCATCTCAAACATACAATTTTCAATTGGTTAATTTGGAACCTTCGGTTAAATATACGTTTAAACTACTATTTAAAATAGTAAATGAAACTTTTCCAATGGAACCAATTATAATAAAGGATATTACAACTCGAGTAGGTGTTCCTACCGGACCAGTTCAAGAACTAGTTAAATATTTTATTGGATTAACTCCAAGTGAACATATAACGAATGAACAATCAAAATTAAAAATACATTGGGACGCCCCCTTAGTTGTATTGCAACATGGACCAATAACTAGTTATAATATTTCATACATACGTGAGCAAAGACAATATATTACTTATGGTCCCAATGTTAGAACAATAATAGTTCCTTCAGTTGAAACACATATGATTGTAAATACCACAACAATTATATTAGATAATTTAAATCCGGATACAAATTATATTATACGTGTATTTCCTCGAACAAATGCAATCGGTCAAGGCCCAGAAAATATAATTCGATTAAAAACTAGTGTTGCCGCGCCACCAAAACCACCTGTTTTAAATATAATATCTATTACAGATGAAGATATTAAAGTAAGTTGGCCATCTTTGACAAATGAAACTGGTGAAATAACAAAAGTATGGATTGTAGTAGAACCTTATGAACGTTTACAAGTATCGTCTGAAGTTGTTCATATACCGAAAAATAGTTTATTACCATTTTTACCCTTTCCTCACGAAGGTATCCGAGGATTTTTTGCTCCATATAATGTTAGTAATACGTGTCAATCTCATATAGTTGGGTTTACATTTTTGAGTGTAAATACGAAAGAAATATGTGGAGGGTTTTGTAGTAAAACATGTGAATATGGGACTGAAATGCTAGATCCAACAACAATATTACCTACAAACGATAAAGGTCTTGAAAATGATAAATTTATTATGGTTTTTAATAATTCAGATGGAGTGCTCTCAACACGTTATGTTCCTTATTTAACTATGAAAAAACGAATAGATTCCACAACTTCGCTAGGAGGTTTAAACTCGGGTGGAACTTTTTTAATTGGCGATGGTTTAAATAATATAAAAAGTAAATTAAATAATGCTTTATTGGAAAAAGAGTTATTGTATCGTTTGAGATTTATGGTATTTACTAGTGAAACATTGTATTCAATAAGTGATACTCCTGTTGAAATAACATTGGTAGAAAATAATAGTATAATTTCATTATCAGAAGGTATTTATTTGGCGATTATATTAGGTATTGGGATATTATTATTATCGATACTATGTTGTTATTGTATCAATTTGATACAAAGAAGAAAGAGAGAAAAAAATAAAATAGATAATAGCGATATTGTTATGGAATCAATAACACATAAAAATTTAGAATCATACAATAATTCTAATACAACGCCGTCGTTTGCAAATCCTCTTTATTGGAGAGGGCAACAAGGAACACAACAAAATCACATTAATGAATCTACTTATATGGATGTTTCAATTCCAAATGTTTTACCAGAGTATAGTAGTATAGAATCAATACATACCAATAATACATATTTTGATGTAGATGCTCCTCCATTACCTGATAAAAAAAATAAAACATATTTAGATACATCTGATGATGCTCCTCCATTACCTGAAAAGGAAAACAAATATTTAGATGTTGTAAAGGAACACGAATATGATACTATTGAATATATATAAATTTACAATAACTATTATTTTATAAATAAAAAATATTATTTATAAAACTACTTTATAATTCATATATTTAAAACTATTTATTTAAGAGCGAATAAAATCTTGGAGAATCTTGGGACCATGCGAATCAAACCCAACCATATCCATCATTAATGGATCTTTGGGATCGGCAATGGTATAATCTGCGCCTTGCGTCGCAACAACTGCTAACTTCGTATTCGGCATCTTCATACCAGCACGATACTGCTTCATTGCTTCGCTCGGTTTAATTCCACTATTCACGTCATTATCCGTGATTACTACAAAAGCATCATACTTACGCTTATATTTTAATGCTTCCAAAATCCCCATTGAAATATCAGTCATCCCCCAATCACTGCGTTGGCACGATTTCAGTACAGTATTAAAATCAGCATCAGCATCAATAATATCAGATACATCAGTTAACCCTGTATTTCCACCCCCCGCATACCCACCATAACATACTTTCTTCTTACTTGTAAAGAGATAAAACGAATGATCTGGACTAGAATCGCCGGTAGTTTCACTTCGTGCGAAAATCATTGACAATAGTGCTGCGGATTCTGCACAAGTGACACCTTCACACAATGAAGGGCAACCCATAGAACCAGAACAATCAATCAAGAAACAGATGCGTTTTCCAGTTGGTTCAACGTTCTTGAAACTAAGATAAAACATTTCCTCCAATGTCTTCACAATATCTGTCTCTGGATACCACGAATTATGACCACGATTTCCAGAACCATTGCGATATGTGAACCAAGCAGTCAAAACACTAACTGGATGAATCTTTGAAAATTTGATTGTATCAGGATGTAACAAATGCTTCATAATTAGTTGAAGTGTTATATCATCATTAATGTCTATAACACCATGTGCACTCAAATTTCCCAAATTACGAAGCAGGGCAGTAAGAGGCATTGAAATACGTGTTTTCTTTCTATTCATTAGCAAAGCGGTCAATACTTCCTTATCAGCTAAGCCCCATGTAGGAATCTGTTCACGTGTGAGTTTGTGTGTATAAATAATATCAATCAACCTTTCCTTTTCTTGAGATGTCAATCGCATAGCAATATGAATATCAGCTAGGTATTGATAAACCTTTGTAGCAAGTAAGCTCGGTGTTGCGAGTTTGTCCATTTCTTCAAATCCATTCACGGCATAACGCAATACCAGGTCAAGCTCAGTTGGGGGGGAAGTGTTCTTATTGACCTTACGCTTAGATTTAGTTTTGACACCCTCTTTCTCTTCAAATACTCGGTTATCACCAGTTCCAGTCTTTACGTGAGTGCATTGAAGAATATTTTTGAAAGACCACCCTTCACGCGCCATATATTTAGTGATTTGATAAGCAAGGTCTTCGGGCTTACCACGATATGCAAGAATCCAGTCATTGATTTGGCGCTTGACTGCTCGCCCAAATCCCTTGCTCTTTTGTCCTGTAGCATGTGATTCAATTGACGCATGACATTTCTTCCACGAATACAAATGCGAGATTGTTTTAAAATTCTCTAACAATTGAAGACCCATTTTGCGAATAGTAACATCTTTCGCGCGACAAAGCAAACCAATAACCATCATGGTGGCATCTTGTTTAGGTGCTCGATTTGCCTTGTAAACATCGCGGACAATATTGCAGATTTCTTCGCCGTGTCCCTTTTCAATTTGAGTTTTAATATATTCAGCATTTTCGGTTGATAACCCCTTTTTACGTGGGTCATATTTATTTTCTGGAGATCCTAAAATAAGTAATCGCAACATATAATCTTTTAATGAGAGTTTATACACGAAAGTCTCATTAATTTCTTGATTGGTTGATTGTTGTTGTTGTTGTTGTTCTTCTTCGCATTGATATGAAAAAGCCATTTCCTCTGTTGTTATTAATAATAAAGTTTCTTTAATACAATTCAATTTATTGTTTTAATAATATATTATTAATATGTATAGTAATGGCCACAAGGACACAAAAGAAAATCCAAAAAGGATTTGAACCTTATACATTACAAAAAGGAACTAGAAAGAAACCAAGAACAGAAACTGGGCCAGTGAGTCCAACACCTGTAGGTCATAAAGAAAAAACACTAGATTATAATCAAAGAACTATGCAATGTGGAAGTATAGATGGAAAATATTATGTAGTGCATTTAAGAGGTATGAAACAAGAGTTGATTGAATGGAATAATGATCAGCCTATTATAAATGGTATTTATACATGGGTTTTATTAGAAGGAAATATGTTATATATAACAAAGGTAATAACAGCGTTTGAAATTGGAACAAAACATTCTGATATTATTCATAATTTTATAGAACAAAATAAAATACAAATACCAAGCCCTAAAAATGAAGGAGAAGAAGTGGTATTTGATTTATTATATGCAGGTGAAATGAAAATAACTCCATCGGCACACTCTGGAAAACAAGATATTTTATTCAATTTGGAATCCGGATCATATATGGGTAAAAAATTAATTAGAAAAAATACAGATATTAGAGCTTCTTATCAAGATGCGAATTCAAAACTTAATTTAATAATAGATAAATCCAAATTTAATTTAATACAACCGGATATCGCACTAATTGAAGCGGATGAAAAAGCAAAAAAAGACAAAGTTCCACTAGATATGGATATAAGAAGAGAGAAAAATTCGTTTATTACACACACAAAGATGGGTTTAAAATATGAACATTTACTTAATTATATTAATAATGGTGCTATAATATATGAATATAATACACTAGATGAATGTAATTCAAATATTGAGACTGCTGCTGGTAAAAAAATCGAGGCAAAGCATTTTATTTTTAATGAGGCTGATGGAACGGTGATTAAAAAACCAGATACATCCGTGTCGAAAATGAAAACATCAGGTGGAACACGTTCAAAGCGAAAAACGAAACGTAAAAAAATATGTAGTAAAAAATCTAGAAAGAGAGTAAGGAGAACAAAATTAAGAGGAGGGAAATATAAAGAAATTTGGTGTTCACAATCAATTGTAAATTTACCACGTATGGAATGTTTAAAGAAAAATTGTACTGGAACTAAAAAATATAAAGACAATTTTAAAAAATTAGCGAAATTAATTAAACAATATGATACGATGGTATCAAAAAAATGTAATATTAAAAAATCATCAGATAAATATTTTGAATTAGCTCCTGAAACTGATGAACAATGGGATTGTCTTCGTTCTCAGCGCAAAGATAAATTATTTAAAACTATTTTGAAATTAGAAAATGAAACCAATACACATAAGTGTGAAAAAAAACATTGTGGAAAACTTAATTATATTGATGATTGTATGGATTTGGGTGAAGAAGAATGTAGAAAAAAATATAAGAATGTAATTGAAAAACAAAAACAAAAAATATTCCCCTTGGAAAAGTGTTTAGAATACCATAATATGTAAAATAATATATATTATACAATGAAACCACTTAAAGCCATCGGTCTATATAGAGTGTAGAAGAATCTAACAGAAAGGTCTGTTGATATTGGGTTATCACTTTTTATGAACCCTCCCAATATCGTTAATTGACCTTTCACCCTTCCGTTTATAATAAATTGTTTATACTTTCGCGAACTGTCTAATTTGGGTTATCACTTTTTATGAACCCTCCCAAATTAACTTATTGTTTGTGATTTAATGTAGGAACTGCTTATAAATGGTTATTTAAATCGACTAATTAATATTTAGGTCTGTCGATATTGGGTTATCAAATTTTTATTGAATCCCCCCAATATTCATTCATTGACTTAAATCTCCGCACTCCACCCCCACTTATTAATTTAAGTGGG
>Ga0315316_10000200_pt1 | contig 36109 bp, 22 predicted proteins | sample M160m3416metaG_FD_203702 | JGI IMG/M metagenome (GOLD analysis project Ga0315316, IMG submission 203702) | Ammonia-oxidizing marine archaeal communities from Monterey Bay, California, United States - M1 60m 3416 | ecosystem: Environmental > Aquatic > Marine > Intertidal zone | place: USA... | reverse complement strand
GGTTAGAAATATTAAAAATCATCTGAAGGAAGATGGTATTTTACTTATCTTTAATGATAATATTTTACAAACCGATTATACAACAGATTATTCTCGTTATAATTTCACAAAAACGTGTAAAGATAATATTATTACATATACTTTTTCAGTTTTTGATGTTATCAATTATAAAACTAGTGCTAGTACATTTTTTAAAACATTTCAAAAGTACTTTAAAGAAATTACAATTCAAAAATTAAAAACTAAACAAAATGAAGAATTTTATGAAGATTTTCATAGTAATCAACCATTTATATTTTTAACTTGTAACTAAATTAAGTAAATCAGACTTTATGAATTAAAAGATGAATGTTAGTTCTGATATAATTGAAGAAATCATACAGTTAAGACAGAGTGAAAATATAGAAGATATTTATAAAAACTACTACTTAACTTGTGAAAATAGTACAAGAAAATATTATCTCAGCGAAAAAAAAATTAAAGATTTAACATTAAAATTTTTAATAAATAATGCACTTGATATTGAAGAGTTCGACTTTTTAGATGGAGAAGAACAACAAGATTATAAAAAAACGAAGAAACTAATTAAAATATTCGAAGAACATATTGATAATTCTGCTAAAGAATATGTATATGTTTTATCTCTAAAGAATGGTGGTGTCTATATTAATCATACAACCGAATGGAAAATTGATATTCCAGAAAATTTTACAAATAACAAATATGATATTGATTCATTAATTTATATATTTCCAAATGGTGATTTAGCAACACTGTATTCCATAATTATTTATTTTATGAACGAATTAGGTAATGATAAAGTCTTTGGAAATAATTTTAATAAAAAAATATATGACTGTGAAAATGAAGAGCGTATAGTTTATGTGAAAGAATTATTTGAAAATGATAAATTAATCAAAAAATCTTCCCCATTGATGATTAAATTGTATAAAAAGAAAAAAGTAAAAAAGGGAAAAAAATTAAATACTTCTGAACCTCCTGAAATCCTGAATGGTTCTGATGCGTTTAATTAAATTCTTTGATTTTTCGTTTAAATTTATATATAAATATAAAAATATAGCAATATATAAATTTAAAATGTCCGATGATAAAATCACACAACAAATCGAGTATATCATATTTCAATATGATATTTATGTACGACGAAAGGATATGATTAAATCCCGATCAAAAGAGGGAATTCTTTCAGAAGATGGTTTAAAAGATTTAAATAGAATGATTGATACAAGTACAATCGGTGATGTTTCTACTATTTTAGATTTAGTAAAAGAATTATATGATGTAAATCCAAAAGTATTTTATAAATTTGTTCATATACAACGTTCTGATATTGGTGAATTTATTATAGAATATGGTAAATTAAATGGAATAAAAGATATATATGAAGATTTAATTTCTAAAAAACAAAAAACGATCATAATGAATGATAAAATCAATAGAATTAGATATAAATACAAAACAAAAAAATTAATGGCAGAAAGGGAGTATAGAAATATAATTAATGATTTAGATAAACAATCTCGTAAAGAAATTATAAATATATCACATAATCAAGAAGATGAAGTTGATTCATGGGCAGAATTAAAGATACATGCTAAATGTTTATCAAAAATTAAAGACCAAACATGGGAAAAAGATTGTGATTTTATAAAGAAAAAAATAAAGAATGAAAAATGGTTAAAAAAATGTAAATGTAATATTTGTTTTGATAATAAAAAAGATAACATGTTTAACTTAATTCAAAATAAATTTAAACATTTATCAATAAAAAATACAAATCCATTTCGTGATAATGAAAATAAATTAGTGTGTCAAAAATGTGATAAATATTTTAAAACAAATAGATCTTATATGCGCCATTTGAAAAAAAATGATTGTTCGATTATTAGACAAGTTATAATAGAATCACACTCAACAACTGATGAATCTGAAGATGAATGGGATGTTATTACTGATAAAGAATGTATTGAAATTTAAATTATATTGAGTGATTATTCACTAAATTAATGATAGTATTTAAATGAGTACGAGTTAATCTATAATAATTTTTATAATAATCATTTTCATTATTTAATCTTTCTACTTCATTATTACTAATACGCAAATCTCGTTTATATTGTTCTTTAACATCTTTTTGTAATCGAATTATATTATCACTTATTTCAATAATTTCTCTTAATCTTCTAATACGATTATTTCGCAATTGATCTATGTTTTCTAAAATTTGAATTCTATTATTCAAAATATTATTAATATTATTAGAATGAGTATTATCATTTTGTATAATATTTATTTGTTCTCTTAAACAAGTTACTAGATTAGAATTATTTCTATTTCTAATTGCATTAATACTATGTTCTAAACATAAAATTCGTCTTCTTAAATTAATTGTATTCATTTCTCTATTTCTTCTATCAGAATCTCTTATTTGTCTTCTTAAAGATGTAATTTCATCTTGTAATAATAAGTTTTCATTTCTTAAATTATTATTTTCCTCTGATATTTCTAATATTTCATTCGTATAATTTGTATTTAAATTTCTCAAATTATTGTATCTTGTTGTAAAATTATTTAATATATTAGTCATATTATTATCAAAATTTCTGAATTCATCAATAATTGTATTATTAAAAATAGTTGTTGTATTTTCATCTAATTCTGTATCTGATTCTAAACTAAAATCAACACCTATTTCTGAATCATCTTCACTTTCTTCATTATAAAGTTCATGACGACATACTGGGCAGGTTTGTCGTCTTTCTGTCCATCGGTTCAAACATCTTCTATGAAAACTATGATTACAGTCAGTAATCATATCACATTCATTTTCATGACAAATTGAACAAGTAGCACTCATATTAATATAAATATTCAAGATTTAAATATTTAAATATTTTTATTAAAAATTTTATATATACAAATATTATACAATAGTTATAATGAGTCTACATACAATGAAAATGCCAAAAATGCCAAGCATGAATTCTGTTACAAATACTGTTACAACTACTTTAGGACAAGCTAAATCTACTGTTACAACTACTTTAGGACAAGCTAAATCTAAACTAAATAATCTTCGAGGTACGACAAATCAAGCAAATCAAGGTGAGAATAAAGGTATATTTATTGATCCAAAGAAATTAAGTCAAGAATCTAAAAGAATGAATATTTTATACTTATATACAAATGCTGATCTTTGTCAATCTCCGATAAATTTATGGTCATATGGAGATAAAGGAAAAGGATTAAAAGGAAGATATGCTATGAATGTAAGTGCTGCACTTGAAGACTTACCAATGCTTCATATGGCGGACTCACACGATCTTACAGGAGATGTTACAAATAAAGGGATAAGTGCCTTTCCATTTATGTATTTAGGAAATAAAGGAGAAAATCCTGAACATACTACTAAACGTAAAATTCTAGAAAAATGTCCTGGATATAGATTAAAACGTTCAACTGAGCATAAAAATTATTGGATTCTAGAAGGTAATTCGCGCGGTACTTGGGAACGCCTTGAGGATATTCATCAAACTTATGAACATTTACAACACATAATTTATGAGAGATTAAAAAATCCTGTACTTCATTATGCGAATACAGCTGCGGAAGATCTAGTTATTGTTATTGATACAACTCCAACAATTATTAATAGAAATACTCTTGGTCCACATCCTGATGACACAATTACCGAAGGTGAGTTAATTACTATTACAAAACAAAACTCTAATACAAAACAAAACCCTAATGTTCAAAAACTGGTTAAAAAGTGGCCAGAAGATAAAGATGAAGAAATCCCAAAAAATGCTAGACTATGGATTGAAGGTGCTTTATATAATGATGATGATAAAGTATATCTTAGACCGAGACCAAGACCAAAAGTTGAAAAAGAAATAGAACGTATAAAGGAAGAGACAGAACAATTTGCACAAGTCATGACAGCACAAAAAGCTACTCCAGAACAGGTTGATAAAATGAGGAAAAAGTATGCTAACGATATTAAAAATTTGAAAGAAACCAATCCAGCAAATTCATTTTATTTATGGACAGGAGAAGCACAATTTAAAGGTGGTTCTCGAAAAAGTATTCGAAAACATAAAGGGATTCATCAAATTGGTGGTAAGGCTGGTAAATTAAAAAAAGGTTATAAATATTCTGGTAAAACAATGAAAAATGGAAAACCACAAATTATTAAAGTTAAAAGTAAAAAACAAATTAGTAAAGTTAAAAGTAAATCACAAATTATTAAAATTAAAAGTAATTAATTACCATAAATGAATTAATTTTTCTATTTCGATTCCTGCTTTTGAAAATTCTTGAGTTGATAATTGTTGAGATTTTTCACTAGCATATAGTAAAATTACTTTTTTCGGGTTCACAAATTCTTTTATTAAAAGTGATATTCCTCTATAATCTCGACTATCTTTTCGTATTCCAGTAATTGTTCTACCATATTTTTTATTAATAATAGCACCACCAACACCTGAACCCCTTCCATCATCATAAAAATGAATTATCATTCCAGAACCATGACTTATCATCATTTGGATTGATTTTTTATATTTATCTCTATTTTCCCGATCTAATATTGGGAAACGATCAAATAAAGATTCAGAATGAATTCTTACTATCGGATTTATTTTACAATCACCATATTGTAAAATAAGAACGTCTTTATGAGTAGAAATATCAAAAAAACAATTCATTTTAAACCAATATGGTTTACAAAGCAAACTAGGAAATTCTTCTATTAATTTATCAGTTGCTTTAATTAAAAATTTATTCCCTGGAATTTTTGTATGAGAAATATCACAATTAACTTCCATATTGATAGAATTTTTTAAATTAGTAAAACGTTCTTCTGATAAAATAATTTTATTATTAATTGGTTTAATAGGTAAATAATAAGAAGCAATATGAATAAATCTTTTACATTTTTCTAAATGATATGGTGTAAATGGTTTACATTTTTCTAAATCTAATTCATATTTCTGTAGTTTTGTTCTTGCTTCATATAATACATGACCAGTTTGAGCTTTTGATATTAAATAATCTTGATTAAAAGGATTTGGTTTAAATTCAATTGTTTCTGTTTTTATAATTTCAAATCCTAAATCTGTTAATCCATTAATTTTATCAGGATTATTTGTCATTAAAATAAATTTTGGTTTTATTCCTAATATATGACAAATATCTTTTACACTTGTATAATCTCTATAATCTTTTTTCATACCTAACATATCATAGGCATCAAATGTTGTAATTTTATCTTCTTTATATTGGACATGCATACATGCTCTAGATTTACCAACATAACCACAACCTCTTCCTTCTTGTATTAAATAAAATAATATTCCATTACCTTTTTCGCTTATTTTTTTAAAAGCACCATATAATTGCTGAACACAATCACAATCTTGGCTGCGGAAGGTTTCAGATGTAATACAAGATGAATGTATCCTTGTGTATAATACTTCATTATTTATATCACCGAATGCTAATGCGATAATATATCCTTTATGTACCAGATTTTGAAATGTATATGCTTTAAATTGTCCATATCTTGTTTGAATATTAGACTCGTCAATATATAAAGTTGTTCCCCAGATTTTGTCCTTCATTTTCTTATTGTATTAATATGTATCTCAATTTTAATTTTTGATTTTACTCGCATTATGTTTATTTAATAAATAATCACCTGCTAAAATATCTTCGTATTTTGAAGTTCCATTTATTTTACAAGAATCAAAAGTACTTACTAAACAATCTGGATTCGCATTGAAAAAAAATGCTACAGATTGTCTTCTATTATTGATATTCTCTTTAATCTCGGGATTAACTACTCTATGGACTGTTGATTTCCATTTATCATTCGTCCATCGCTTAAATAAATCACCTATATTAATTACAAAACAATCTTTTTCTGGTGTAGCATCAATCCATTGATTATTAGATGATAATACTTGTAATCCACCGGTATTATCTTGTTTTAAAATTGTTAATATACCATAATCAGAATGAGGACTACATCTAATTTTATTAATTTCATAATCACTAACATGAGGATAATTTAACATTCGTAAAGCACTTTGATGGTTATTTATTTTATTAATAAACCAATCTCTAGGTAATTCTAATGCTAGAGCAAAAATTTCTAAAATTTTACTAGCAAGATTACTCATTTGAGCATAATAATTAGTTATTGATATATCAATTCCTTTAGGAATAGTTGGTAATTTATTTTCAGAATAATTTAAACATACTTGGAATGTTTCTTTCATATCAGGATGTTTTCTTTTTTCATTATTAAAAGTTTGAGATAATATTTCTGATGCTTCATATCCATAAGGGTATGAAGATGTCATTTTAATAAGAGACTTTATTTCCAGTGGTTGATTGAAAAAATCTCTGGCAACTTTCCATAAACTATTCATTATAGTGGGATTAAATTGATGACCTTTTATCATAAAGAAACCTACAGTTTCCATAGTAATTTTGACTTCATTTGCTAATTGTTGTAATTGTTCTGGATCATTTGTAAAAATAGCACTGATATCTATAATTGGGATTTTCATTTTATATATTTTATAATACAATACTTAATTTTATTTTAAACAGAATCTATATTTAAATCTATATATATAATCTTTTTATTATATATAGAATGTATAAGTTTCTTGAAAAAAATAGTACAGTTATTATTGTGTTAGTTGCTATATTTGCTTTAATTTATGCAAAACAAGTTCGAAGAGAAATTGAACATTTTGCTTTTGCTAGAAGGGCTTGGAGAGGTGTTAAAAGAGGAGCAAGAAAAGTAGGAAGAACTGTTAAAAGAGGAGCAAAAAAAGTAGGAGGAGCAGTAAAAAAAGCGGTTAAAAAAGCGGTAGATAAAGTAAAAAAAGCAGCAATGAAAGTTATTAATGCTTTTAAAAAAGTAGTCACAAAAATTACTGATTCATTTAAAAAATTATGGAAAATTATTAAATCATTACCAAAAAAAATTAAGAATTTTACTGGTAAAATTTTACGTAATGTAGGAAGTGCTTTTGGAAAAATGTTATGGAAAGGAATGGTTGCTATTTTTACATTTATTGCTAAATTAACTAAAAATTTAGTTCTATTAATTACAAAACCAATTAAAAAACATATAATGTTTGTTAGTGCCGCTTTTCTAGCATTTTTTACTTCAATGGCATGTGCTGGATATTTATATTATGAACAAATGCCTAAAACAGAAGAAAATGTAGACAATACTCAAATACCTATGGATGAAACAATGATGACACAACAACCAATCGTTATGGGAAATATGTAAAACTAATTTAATAAATCGTATTTATATTGAATATAATATCAAAAAATATATTCAATATTAATATATATAGATAGTTAAAATGTCACAATGTTCCTATAATAATAATACAACAACATATATTGTTGTAACTGCAGTAATAATTGGTTTATTATTTGTTGTTGAAAGTACAAAAAATAATACAGAACATTTTGGTTTTTTTAATGTAAAAAAATTTATGAAAAAAAATGGTCCAGGTAAATTGGTCGGAAAAATTTTTGGAAAACTCAAAACTATTTTCAAAACCGTTGCTAAAGGTGTTGCTAAAGTATTTAAAAAAATAGCAAAAACTTTTAGTAAATTAATTAGTAAAGGAGTAAAAAGTGTTTTTAAAAAATTAAAAGATATGATCAAAAAAACTATTAAAAAATTAGCTAGTAAACTTAAACCTTTCTTAACTATTCTTGGTGCTGGTTTATTTTGTAGTGCTGCTGCTATTTTCGCAGGATGCTATTATTATTGGATGTATTTATCACCAACAACTATTAATCAAGATATTAATAACTTAGAACTTGATAATATGGGAAATATGTCTGATGCTGGATTAGCCCAAACATATGCACAATAAGAAAATTAATTTGTTACCTCATATACTAATTTACCCATTTTTTTTCCTTCCCAATTTATTTGATCAATATTTAAACGACTAATTAACTGAGAAATTAAGTAATTTAATGCTATTTCATAATGAATTATTTTTAATCCATCTGGTAAATCATTTTCTAAAGTCCATACATTATATTGTTTTAACATTACTTCTAATTTTGAAATAATATCTTTTCTTTTTCCTTTGAAAATAATAATATCTGTATCTATCCCTTGTTTTTTATTATACTCTAAATTTTGATATGTTCCATGAACAAATTCGAAATAATCACAGAAAATTACACTTTTAAAGAAAACACCTTCAATAAATTTACATTTAATATTATATAAATAATTTTTTGATTCACTATCACATAGAATACATATTCTTTTATTTTTGACTAATGAACTTGTAAATGTTTCATTCGGAAGCCATATTGAATTATTAATATAAATTTTATGTAAATGATTTAAAGTTTCATCATCCATTTTTAAATCTAATATATCCATTATAAACTTATATGTATATAAATATCCACATAATGGTCCAATAATACGAATTAATGTCGTATATTCATCTTCTACTGGAAAATTAATAATCGTATTTGATTCATCTTTTAATAATTTTTTTATAATACCTGTTTTAATAACATTTTTATTATTTAATGTAGTCGCAGTAAATAATAGGATTGATTTATTATTAAATTTTTCGAATACAGCATGAGTATTTGGTGATAATCCTTGACTAAATATAACTAAATTTCCATCATAATGTTTTGAACTTTCATAAAATTCAATTAATGGAATAAATTCTAAATTTTTAGTTTTAATTAAAGGACATTTTTTAATTAAATACATTAAATATTTAGCATGTGATTCAGATGTACCAATTCCAGTAAAATATACATTATCATGTGTTAAATGTTTGACCATTTTATCTTTATTTTCAATTGTTCCAATCATATTTTCATTAATCTTATTAATATATTTTAGTGTATGGACGATTCTTTCTTTTATAATATCATCACCTGTTCCGGATTGACCACGTCCAATATAAATATATTTATCAATCTTAATATTAATCTTTTCTAATTGTTGCCTTGAAAGTTCTTGAGATAATATACAGGAATATAATAGTATTATACTATTTGGATTAATAAATTCTTTTAATAATCTAGATATACCTCTATAATCTCGACTATCTTTTTGAATACCAGTATCTTTTCTATCTTGATTAGTTGTTAATACAAGTCCACCAAAACCAGAACCTTTTCCATCATCATAAAATAAGATTATTACACCAGAACCATGTCCCATTATTAAACTAATAGATTGTTTATATTTTTCTTTATTTTCCTGTTCAGTTAATGGAAATCGATTTAATAAAGATTCAGAATGAATTCTGACTATAGGGTTCTTTGTAGTATCACCATATTCAAGAATTAAAACATCATTATTTGTAGCAATATCATAAAAACAATTAACTTTAAACCAATACGGTTTAGTTGCTAATTCTGGAAAATCACTTAAAATTTTATCTGTTACTTCTATTAATACCTTATCATTAGGAAGATATACGAATGGATGGTTCTTTCCTAACTTAGTTATAAAATCTTTATATTCAGTTTTATTTAAAATGATCCGATTCTTAATAGGTTTAATTGGTAAATAATATGAAGAAACATGTACGTATCTACTACAATTTTTTAAATGATATGGTTCAAAGGGTTCACATTTATGTTCTAAATCAAATGTGCCAATAAGTTCATTTAATTTAGATAAAACATGGCCTGTTTTTTGTTTTGATAATAAATAATTTCTATTAAAAGGATTTGGTATATATTCAATTGTTTCTGTATTATTCACGTTTAAACCTAATTTCAATAAACCATTTACTTTATCAGGATTATTTGTTAATAAAATAAAATTAGGATTAATTCCTAACATATGACATATATCTTTTATACTTGAATAATTACGATAATCTTTTTTCATACCCATCATTCTATAAGCATCAAAAGTGCTTATTTTATCATCACTAAATTGAACATACATTCTATCTCTTGATTTTCCTACAAAACCACATCCACGACCTTCTTGTATTAAATAAAATAATATCCCATTTCCCTTTTCACTTATTTTCTTAAAAGCACCATATAATTGCTGGACACAATCGCAATCTTGACTACGTAATGTTTCAGATGTAACACATGAGGAATGAATTCGAGTATATAATGTATCACTCTTGATATCACCATATGTTAATGCGATTACATATCCTTTATGAATTAAATCTTGATATGTATAACCGATAAATTCGCCATATATTGTATTAACAGTAATTTTATCTATGTATATTGTCGTTCCAAATATTTTTTTATCCATTTTAATGTATTATATATTTTGTTAAATTTATATTTTTATTATATTATATCAATTTTAATTATATATATAATGGAATATTTACAATTAACACAACATATTCTAACAGAGAATAAAATTTACGAAAGAAGTTTTGAAGATAATTGTGAATTAGTTTTAAATGATTTAGGAAATTTTAATGTAGGTGCTTGTTTAAATGAAATGAATAATGATTTTTTCAGTTTTCTACAATATTTTTTTAATGCTTTTAAAACAGGTATAAAAAAGAAGTGGCAAACAGCGATAACATTCACTTTATTAATTATGATTATTATTTTAAATACAGCAAAAAGTAATTCAATTGATTTACATTTATTACATATTATACTGATAGTATTGTTTCAAATAATAATAATATTAGTTAGAAAAACTATTTGGAGTTTTATTTTAAATCAAAAAAAAATTAGTCCAATAACATCTATTTTTAAAATTATATTTCAAAAATTACTTGATTATCAAGCATCATCTACACTGAAAATATTTATATTCAATCCAGATAAATTTCAAAATAAGTGGGGATATTATATTATAACAGCACTATTAGTTTATGTAATATATCTCAAATCATTTTTTAAACAATGGCGTATAAATAATTTAAGAAATTATATAGGTTTAAGTTGCTTAATTAGTATGATTTTTTGTGAATCATTTATCAGTGAAATGATATATACTGGAGGTTTGGCAATTAACGACGAATTAACGAGAACAATTATAGATATATTAATGGAATATCTTGTATCATATCTAATAAAACCTGTTTCTGATTAAATAAATGAATTAAAATTGAAATAAACATAAAATAATAATAAAGAATATACAATGCAAGATAGTATATCAAATTTTTTGCCTTCAAAATTGGCTAAACAAACAAATTCTAAAAACAATTATGATAAATTTAATAATTATTGTTTTCAGATATGTGAAATTATTGATAAAAATTGTGTAAAATTGGATATTGGTGAGGAAAATTATGTTAAAATATTAGGTCATTTTCATTCATTAAAATGGGATAAGATTATTCAAAATAACTGTAAACATTATTATTATAATGATTTACAATTAATTATAAATGAACATGGTGATCAATGGTGTAAAAAAGATAAAATTTTTAGTTATAATACTATCAAAAATGAAAGTATTGATGAAATGGATATACGTATTTCTCTTTATCGAACAAATAAAATTCCCACTGAAATTTTTCCACCAATTACAGAATATCATGATATTAGAAAAATAAGAAAAACAAGATTTATAAAAAAAAATGTTTCTTTTGAAATTTTAGTAATTGGTCATAGAGATAGATATATTAGTTATGAAGTAAAAATTTATGGTAATACAATATCAAATGTTGTTTCTCAATTTACGAAATTTCTCAAAGATTTTAATGATGTATCATCGTTTAAATTTACGAAAATGAATTCAATGGATATTGATAATTATGATATTTCTAAATTATCCCTATCTATTATATAAAGTAAATATTAAAAGTGAATTTATAATTTAATTATTAATTAATATTTTATTTAATATGAATGAAGATAAAATAGAAGAATATTTTAATAAATTAGCAGAATATCATGATGAAAACTCATTAAAAAAAGGGAAATTACAAACTGATTTTAATAGTCAAGAAAATATTAAAAAATGTAGTAATTGTTTCGAAGATACAAGTATATTTTCCGATCATAGTAATGGATATATTATATGTAAAGAATGTGGTTTTGTTTTATCACATATATTAGAAAATAATGCTGAATGGAGATGGTATGGATCAAATGATACAAAAGGATTAGATCCAACAAGATGTGGAATTCCGATTAATCCATTACTACCAAAATCATCGATGGGTACTTATATTGGTGGAAATAAATATGGTTCATTACAAAGGCTTCATTCGTGGAATGCTATGCCTTCAGATGAACGAAGTCTTTGGCACGTTTTTGAAGATATTAATATAAAAACTCAGAATACAGATTTAGTTTCTAAGATAAAAGATGAAGCAAAAATGTATTATAAAATGTTAAGTTCAAAAGAAGAAGCAATTGAAGGTATTTTAACTAGAGGAACTGTCAGGGAAGGAATTAAAGCAGCTTGTCTATTTGTTGCCTGTAAAAATAATGGAGTACCTCGTTCTTCTTCAGAAATTGCGAAGATGTTTGGTATAAGCCCAACTGATGTAACAAAAGGTTTGAAAAAATTTGTAGAAATTGAAATGAAAAAAGATATACAAATCAATATTAATGTATCTGGAGCAAACGAGTTTGTTACTAGATATTGTTGTAAATTAAATATTCAATCTGCTTTAGAAAAAGTTGCTTTAGTAATTGCCGATCGAGCACAAAGATTAGGTATAGTTAAAGATAATACCCCACCATCAATCGCTGCTGGTGTTCTTTATCTAGTGATTGTTGTTTTTGAATTAAAAATTACTAAAATGCAATTGAAAGAAAAATTATCTGTAAGTGATGTTACTGTATCGAAATGTTATAAAAGATTACTAGAACATAAACATAAATTATTTATGGGAATAAAAAAATTGTCATAATTTATATGATAATACCAATTGATATTATCAATATTATAATTAACTATTCAAAACCTTTGACAATCGATTGTTTATCAAATAATCGCAAAATATTTTATGGAATTTGTATAAATGAAGATTGTAATAAATCCTCCAATTTTTGTTCAATGTGTTGGAGACATTTTAATATTATTTATGATATGTCATCATATGTTTCGAATATACATACACCATTAGAAGGACTTCAAGAAAAAATTGTGAAATATTTTCTTGTACGTAGAGTTATAACAACTATTAATTTTAGAGATTTAAAAGATTATAATACACATTTTTATGTATTTTTAATAAGATTACAAAATTATTGTGAACAAATTGAACCATTAGATATTTCTAATTCAATTAGTTATAAAAAACTATTTTTATTATCTCATATTTTGACTAAATTTTTAATTTAAATATAGTTTTGTTTAATTGTTTATCGAAAATTATATCTCAATATATATATATATATTATATTAACATTATGATGGTTGTAGCAAAAATTAAATCATTTTTTCAAACAGCACTTAATTTTGCATTAATTGGCGCATTTTTCAAAAAAACTGTTTTTCATCCACAAGCAGTTACTGATTATCCAACAACTTTTGGAGACGCATTCGCTACTATTTTTATACATCTTGTTCTTTTTGCAGGAGCAGGAGCACTTATTGGAACTGTCCCAAAAATTAAAAATAAACTTAAAGGTAAATTAAGCATTATTGTTCCAGTCTTAGTTGGTACTGCACCAATTATCTTTATCATACTTAATGCTATTATTATGTCCGTTATGAAATGGCAAAATGCAACTATTGCAGCACCTTCAATTGTTTTCAGTATTTTCTGCGGATGGTTTGCTCTTTACATTATTGGTGGTCCATATTCTGGTAATACTGGATTTTCTCCAGCTTAAATTAAAAATCAATATAACTGAATTAAAAATTAATAATTATTTTAATATAAATAATGAATTTTAATAAAATAATTATTTGGGGACATAAATTACATTCTCATACACATTCATATATACATCAAGCATTTAATATAGCATTTACACATTTGAAATATAATGTACTATGGTTAGATGATAATGATGATATAAGTAATATTAATTTTGAAAATGTGCTATTTTTAACTGAACATCAAGTCTGTAAAAATATCCCAATTAGATACGATTGTAAATATATCTTACATAACTCGTTTGTAGATCCGGGTAAAGCATATTATAAGAGTAATGCGGGAACTTGGAAAGATAAAAAATTTGAACCATTAGCAAAAAAAGGTAATGTAATTAATATACAAGTTTATAAAACAAAATTTGTTGAAAATAAAACAAAATTAGAAGATTATGTATATTATGATTTACAAACATATACTCTATATTTTCCTTGGGCGACTGATTTATTACCTCATCAAATTAATCAAATTAAAAATAATATGAAAAAATCAGATGGAAAAGTTGAATATTTAGTAGGTACAGTTGTAGATGAATGGAAACCATTTCGAATTGCTTGTTTAAGAAACAAGATAAATTTTATTCATATGGGTGGCTATACAGGCTTAAAAAAAGTATCAATAAAAGAAAATATAAGACTTATTCAAAAATCTTATATAGCACCAGCAATTCAAAGAAAAAGTCAATGTATAGAAGGTTATATACCTTGTCGTATCTTTAAAAATATTAGTTATGGTAAAATGGGTTTTACGAATTCAAAAGTTGTTTATGAATTATTTCATGAAAAAATTATTTATAATCCATGTCCAACTAAATTATTCCAAGATGCTCAATATTGGTTAGAGAATAATTATGATATAAACAAAATACATGAACTTATGGATTTTGTTAGAGATAAACATACATATTTAAATCGTATTAATAATTTATTTACTTTTTTTGGCATTATTACGAGAAAGCATCCATCGTAGTAATTCTGCTCCGATGATAAAAAGACCAAAATACATACAATTTTTCTTTAAATCATGCCAGAATATAGCATCTAACGCATCCTCTTGTTGTTTTTTTAATTTTTCAATTTGTTCAGGTGTATATTGAGCCCGAATACGTTGCTCCTGCTCTGCGACTTTACGCAGAAAAGCATCCATCTCTTCTTGAGTATTAAATTGAATCATTGAAGTTTTTATTAAAAATGTTAGTAATTCAATTTTAAAATAGAATAAATATTATTAAGAATAAATAATAAAAATGGCCGCTAAAAAAAACATTAAAAATACTCAAGTCATTACTGATGAAGAGATCAGAGAAAAATGTGTAAATATAGTTAATGAATATGTTAATGATAGTAAATTAAGTAACGAAATTGAGAATGAAATTTTTAAATATTCTTTAAAAAATGCTTCTCTTAGAGGTGTGAACCCCAAATTAAGTAATATAAATTTTCTCCGTATCTATAAACCAAAAATTTATTCAATTATATCTAACCTTAATACTAATAGTAATTATATTCAAAATAAAAAACTGTTAGATAAAGTAAAATCTGGGACAATTTCTGCAAATGAATTAGTTAATATGAAACCAATTACTTTACATCCTAAAAGATGGAAAGAATTTCTTAAAAAACAAGAATTACTTGATAAAGAAGTTGTTGACCTATCACTACAAGCGACAACTGATCAATTTAAATGTCCTAAATGTAAATCGAAGAAATGTACTTATGTTTCCGTTCAAATTAGAAGTGCTGATGAAGGTATGACAAACTTTATTACTTGTGTTGAGTGTTCTAATTCTTGGCGACAGGGTTAAAATCAGACTTTATTTTTTGTAATATATTTTTTATTTTTAAACCATTTCATATTACCACAAGTAATACATGAACATGTTCTAACTGATTTATCAAAAAACCATTCTGTATCGAAATAAGCTGCTAATCTTCCTTTAGAAATCAATGCTTTTTCAACTTTCCATTCTTTTTCTTTACATACTTCGCATACTAATTCAACCGAATGTTTCATATCTGGGGATTTGATAGAAACATTATATTTTTTATCTTTACCAAAAAAGCCAGAACCAGTTTGTTCTTTATTTAAATTTTTTTGATAAATTTTTTTCCCACCTTTCATAATATATTTTCCTCCTCTTTTTCCTTCATATAATTTATATGATTTTTTATTAATAATAATTGTATTCATTTATATATTAATACAGAATATTATTATTCAAATTTAGTTAAAAATTAAAATACTATGTAATACATAACATTTTATAATTATATAAAGTATGAATAATGTTAAAATCATCTCTGGGACATCACATCCTGAATTGGCGAAACAAATATCAGATAAATTAGGAGTACAATTATGTAAATGTATAACAGAAAAATTTAGTAATACAGAGATAAGAATTGAAATTTTAGAAAGCATTCGAAATAAAGATATTTTTATAGTTCAAACTGGTTCATATAATACTGATGAAAATAATAGTATAAACGATTATTTAATGGAAACATTAATTACAATAGATGCTTGTAAAAGATCAATGGCAAAAACTATAAATTTAGTGATGCCTTGTTATCCTTATGCTAGACAAGATAAAAAAGGAGGACCAAGAGAACCAATTACTGCTAGATTAGTTGCAAATATGTTAGAAAATGCTGGTATTGATAGAATTATTGTAATGGATTTACACGCACCACAAATTCAAGGATTTTTTAATGTCCCTGTTGATAATTTATATTCAATGCCTTTAGTTGTAAAATTTTTTAAGGAAAATATTTTTAACGATTATAATTTACAGGAAATTCAAGATAATTATATATTAGCTGCTCCAGATGCTGGGGCAATAAAAAGAACTTTAAAATTTGGTAAAAGTATGAAATTAAATACAATTTTTATTCATAAAGATCGGAGTTATGAAGTTGCTAATACAATTAATACAATGATAATTGTTGGTGATCCAAAAAGAATAAAAGGAAAAACTGTTATTATTTTAGATGATATGTGTGATACTGGTGGAACACTAGCAAAATGTTGTTCATTGTTAATAGAAAATGGGGCAAAGGAAGTTCTTTGTGTAGTTACTCATGGAATATTATCAGGGCCAGCATCTAAACGAATAAATGGTTGTTCTCAAATGTCAAAAATGGTTGTAAGTAATTCACTTCCACAAGAAAAAAATCAAAAATTAATAAGTAAATTAGAAGTTTTTGATATTTCTGATTTAATAAAAGAAGTTATTAAAAGAATCATTACTGGTGAATCTATATCTAAATTATTTGAAACTTAAGGTAAAGTTGAATCTAAACTATTTTCTAATTTTTTCTTATCACCACCAATTGATTTTAAATATGCTGCTACCTCACTATGTTTTTCACGTAAAGCATCATCATAAGGAGTTCCGCCCCATCTATCAATTGGATTTACATCAAGAATACCACATTCTTCAATTAAATATTTAACAACATTTAAATGACCATTAGATGCTGCTAAATGAAGAGGTGTTCTATTATCATAATCTCCTTTACAAAACTCACTATTATTATGAATATTTACTCTTTTAAGAGCACTTAGATCTCCTAAACTTGAATATTTGATAATTTCTTCGACTGTAACTTCATTTTGGTCTTTAATTGTTCTAGGATCTTTTTTATTATTATCAATATTTTCAATATTATCAAAAAGATGAAAATTAAATTTATTAGTCAGTTCAGTAAAAAACTTTACACCTCTTTGACTATTTCCAAAATCATCTAGACGAGGGGAAAATGAGCAAACACCCATTACATTTGGAATAACAACAAAAATACCACCAGCAACACCCGATTTTGCTGGAAGACCAATTTTAAAAGCAAATTCACCACTATAATCATACATCCCACAACTATACATCATTGATAATACATTTTTTACTGTTTCTGCCTTTAAAACTTGTTCTCCTGTAATTGGACAAACACCTCCATTAGCAAGAGTGGCAGCAACAATTGACATCATATTTGTGTCTAAAGTTAAAGAACAACATTGAAAGTAAAATTCTAATACTTCGACAATATTAGTTTTATCTGGAAATGCCTTATTTTCGTTCATAAAATAAGCAAGAGCAAAATTACGATCAGCAGTCATTCTTTCAGATAGATATACAGAATTATTATATCCCATTGATTTATTTCCTGCTAATTTTTTCCACATATTTAAAACATAATCAAAACGATCAGCAGCCTCTTCTTCTGGTTTAATCAAAGAACAAGTCATAATTGCTCCTGAATTAATTAATGGATTATGGGGACGACCTTTATCATTTAATTTTAAAGCATTAAAAGAAGAACCACTTGGTTCTCGACCAACATGATTATGAACTTTATTTTTTCCATGTTCTTCTAACGCTAAACTGTATGTAATCGGTTTTGAACAAGATTGAATACAAAATTCAACATCTGTATTACCAAAATGTGCTCGTTGTCCATCAATCGTACAAACTGATACACCAAAATGTTCTGGATCTTGTTTTGCTAATTGAGGAATATAAGTGGCTATATCACCACCTTTTTCATCTAAACATTTATTATAAATTTCTCTAATATCTTCAGTAAATTCTTCGAAATTATGGATAATAAATTCATTACTGAAGGCCTTTTCAATAATGGAGATATTCTTTGCGATACAATTCACGAAATTTTTTTTTTCTACAGTTCCATGAAACTTTTGAATAGCATTAATGAATTCTGAAATACGAGGATCATCTCGTAAAATACCTTTTTCTTCTAATAATTCAATAAATTGTGCTTTATGTACCCTTCCATCATCATCTTTTACAGCGTTATACACTTTTTCACAAATAGTTTTTAACATTTTATTATTAATATTCATAATAGGTTATATTTGATCTTACTTAATTACTTTTTAATTTTGATTTTCATTTTTAAAAATGCTTTTATAATTATTAGAAAAATTTTCTTTATCTTCTGTATTAATTTTCATATTATGTTTTTTTGCTAGAGGTTTTAACATTTCATATAATTTTTCAAGTATTTCATCATTTTGTTGAACTGCTTCGTTTAATTTTTGTATATCCTTTGCTCTAGTTTGCAAATCTTGTAATTTTAGTTTTAAATTTCTTTTTTTTATTAATTCCGCCATTGTTTTTGGACGAACTTCTTTATCTAAATTCGCAATAATGGCATTACGTCTTTGAACTTTATTTTTTATCCCACCGATTTTATAAATTTCATCTGCTAAAATTAATAATGTTTGTTTATGATCTTTTTCTGTCTTATGTAAAGTTTCCATTACCTCATTCCAAATATTATCTGTAACTGAATTAGATGTTGTTTTTGTTTGAACTCGACTAAAATCAGATGTAGTACTAATTTTCTTTAACATATCATCTCTTTCTTTTGCCTCTTGTTTTAATTCATTTATTAAAATAATAATTTTTTTTACATTACCTTCAACTGTTTTAGATAAATATGTTCTAATTTTTTTTGTATTTCCATTTTTTAACATTTTACGAATATTATCTGGATGTGATGTATGTTTTCTTAAAATTCTTTTAGCAAGTTTTCCTTTCTCTGTATTTAAATCAATTCGGTTTGTCTCTGTTAAATCATTATATGGTGTTATCATTGATACTACTATATAATAGATAAAGAATTTATTGTTACTTCAAAAATTAAATTTTACTAAACATTTACGAAAGTCCATCATTTCTATAAACTCTAAGAGATGAAATCTTATCATTAAAACCAAGCTTTTTAAGTTGATGATAATTAGTATTTCCACTAATTCTTGCTTTTCTTCCTTTGTAATTTCCATGTTCATAAATCCAGCAATGATATCCTGGCATAACTCTAATTGAACTTTCTTTATCATTCATCCAATGAACGGAACGATGATGACCCATAGTCCAACCTTGTGATCTTCCTTTGTAATTAGGATGTTCATAGAGAATTACTGGTCTTTGACCTCTAAAAGCATTTCTACCTGTTTCCCAAGCATTAATATGATTTGAATGTAACCATTGTGCTGAAAATCTTTCCCATCTCCATTGTTTTAAGTCAATCATATGTCTTGCTGGAGATTGAACCATATGACCGTTTCTATGAGCGGATAACCAAGTTCCCCAAACTGTTTTGAGACCGAAATATTGACCACGAACATGATGAACGAAAAATCTTTCCCAAACCCATCCATTAGGGAATCTAGTCCAGTGTCCTCTATGTCCTGATTGATCGATTGTCTTTTTATCATTTCTTGCTCTAAGGAATCTTCCATGAACACCATATAATGCGATACAGTTATGTCCATATTGTGGTAATCTCTTAACTTGGAAGATTTCCCAATGTCCAGCACCACCACGATCAACAAGATGATATTTGCTATTAATTCTTCCACCATCATGTCCATGATTTCTTCTCCATCTTCCATGATGTCCATGACTAGTATGCATACGGACATAATTACCCCAGCAAGATTTAATACGAAGTTTTCTACCATCTTGGAACATACCCATAATATCCCAAGCAAGACGAGTTTCTCTACCTGGAGTCCAAACATGCCAGTAATCTGGACCAGCTCTTCTTTCCCAAACAATTCTTCCTCTTTGATCTTTAAGTCTAATATAAGCATTACCAAATCTTCCTCTACAACAACTACCAACTGTTTGCCAATGTCCATGTTCACCATCATGTGCTCTATTCCAAATTTCAACTCTATCAATACAGAATTCCTTTTTCAAATCAACTTGCCACCAACCACTTTTATGAGTATGGTTAGCATAATCACCTGGCCAATTTCTTTGAACGACTCTATTATGATTTCCTCCCCATCCATTTCTTGAACCAGTACATGGTTTATTTTCAGAAACTAATCGTTCTCTGTTAGTTCCATCAGAACCAAATACTTTTACTTTTCTCATATGAAGATAGTCACCTGGAGTATGAACCCAAGCATATCTTGCCCAATATCTGATTTTATATTTTTGAGTTAATCTTCTACATTCTTTTTGCATATCTTTATGTGTCATCGCATTATTCCAGAAAATCATTTCGGCTACTTCACAAGTAGTCCATTCCCATTTTGCGTGTTGTCCGCAATTAATAGTCCATTGTTTTGGAGCATAAGATTTTTTTTGCCATTTGCTTCTAAATTCACCATCAACATAAACCAAACCATCACTATTTGCCATAACACAATGGAAGTTATAACTTTGTGTGTTCTTTTGCCATCCCATGTTGTCATGAGTTGCCCAATGACCATGATGTACAACACCAACTCTTCCTCCCCACCATCCGTGAAGACAGTTATTAGTAGTACCATCAATAACACGACCATTACTTCTAAGATTTCTAGCAACAACAGCAAGAGTAAATGGACCTCTTCTTCCATTACCCCAACCTGCAAGATTAGTATCAAATCTAACACCATCACTTCTACCAAATCTAATAACTCTGAATTTTTTACCATCATTATGTGCCCAAACAACTCTTGGTTCACCATAAAATTCAGTCGCATCTGGGTAAATTCCAGCATGATTTTTCCATCTTCTATTATTTCTATAATCATCTGCTTTAAAGTGACCAACTGCTGGTCCAGTTGCTTCGGTTTCTCGTCTTTTTGGTTCTTCTGGATTATGATATAACCATTTGTTTCCTTGTTTTTTTACTTCAATTGGGCGAAGAAGTTCCCAATGCCATCCTTTTGGTTTTCTATGTTCTCTATGACGTTGTCCAGTTTGCCACATCCAAGTATTGCTATGAGCAGTAATATAACGACGATGATAAGTAAATAAAGCAACTCTACCACCACCACAATCTTCAACTTCAAATCTTTCCCAAGACCAACCTGCTGGTAAATGAGTATAATGCCCTGTAACTCCTGATTGATCAACTCCTCTACTTTGGTGAGCTCTTAAGTATCTCTTTCTAACAATATTATATAATGCTATTTGATTTCCTGGTAATCTTCTAACTTGGAATACATTTTCGTTTTTGACATTAATATTTAATTGTCTAACATGACCACCATGCATACCAACATATTTTTTATGGACAGACCATAAAGCAACATAATTTCCATTTCTAAATACACGATTAATATTTGTACTTAATCTTTGTCTCCAGTGAATGTGATTCCATCCTTTTGGTTTAGTATTATTATACCATTTAGAAACTTCATTACGATTTAATGAACCATCAAACCAAATCATTTTATGGACGTAAGTATAAATATTTTCTGCGTTTTTATGTCCAGAATCTGGAATATACATAGTATGATTTTTAAGTGCTTGTGGATAATGTGGTAAGTTTCCAGCACTGTGATATTGACCATTGATATAATGAGTTACTCGTTTTCTATTAACTACTGTACACATATGATTCCATTTATCGTATCTGAAACCTCTTTTTTCAAGACCATGACCATCAACACCATCATTACCTCCATGAGCCCAGATATTTTTACCACAACATCTTTGAGTTCTAATTCTAAAGTGATATTTATATTGATTACCACAACACCAGAACCAAGCTGCTGGAGCACGATCATGTCCTTTATTACCCCAACGGAAAATGTTTCTCCAATGTCCGCTAGGTGGATTAGTTTTAACCCAATACATCATAGTATATTGTTCTTGATTACTTAATGGAATTTGATTTCCTGGAATTTTCTTTTGATGATATAAATGATGGGTTCCATTAATTAATACTTTGTGTGGAATTTCTCTTGGAGCATCCCATCCTGTGAATTTACTCTTTTTATAAATTTCTCTAACTTGACGATCAACAACAGTTCCATCGTGCCACCACATATTTCTAACATAAGTTCCTTGATGATCACCTGTCCAATCTGGAACATACATTGTTTCATTTTTAAGTTGTTGTGGATGATCTGGCATCCAACCTTGTGTAAGATATTGTCCATTAACATAATGTTTAACATGTCTTCCATTTACTGTAGTAAGCATATGATTCCATTTATGATATCTAAATCCTTTATGATGTAAATTATGAGCATCAACTCCATCATTACCACCATGAGCCCAGACATTAGTTCCACAACATCTTTCTGTTCTAACTCTGAAGTGATATTTATAAGAATGTCTACAACAATATAACCACGCTGCTGGAGATCTTCTAGAACCATCATTTCCCCATCTGAAAATACTTCTCCAATGTCCAGTTGCTGGATTAGTTTTAATCCAATAAGAAATTGTAAAGTGATTTGGATTAGACCATGGAATTTGACTTCCTGGAATTTTTCTTTGATGTTTCATATGATGAGTTCCACCAATTAATACTTTCTTTTGTGGCATTGGAAGATATCTTCCAGTTCCTGGAACACAACATTGATATCTCCATTGAATATTTTGTCCTTTACCGTCTCTATGTAATCTTAAACTTCTTATTGCTTTTCCTGCTGGACATTGAATATTATGTCTATCAAGGTAGGCCATATTACCTTTACCATCAGAATTCCATGGAGTAGAATGATTAGTACATTTACTTGCTCCACACGCTTTACAATCATATTGAAAAGCCATTTTCTTAGCAGCACCGCCTCTAACTAGTTTTAAAGATGCCATTAATCCACTTTTACAATCAATTTGATGTTTATCAAGATAAACCATATTACCTTTACCATCATCTTGCATTTTGGTATATTGAGTAATCATTTCCGCATTGTTTGGATCAGCACAGCAATTACCTAAAAGTCTCATTAGACCTTTTCCATTTCTTGTGTATTGGATTTTATTTAATAAACCAACACTTCCATGTTTTTTACAATTCAGATTATGTCTATCAAGATAAACTACATTTCCTTTTCCTTCATCATTTGATGGAGTACTAGTCGCACCACAATCATAATATTTTGGAATTCTATATTTAGCACGAAGAGCATCAGAAACTGATACTAATTCAGCATCACTTAAATGTCTATTATAGAACATAATTTCACCAATTTCTGAAGTAGTCCATTCTGATTTTAGAGAATCACCATAATTAATACTCCATTGGTTTGGAGTAGAACCATTAGTTTTTGTATTTGTGAAATCTTTAGTACAATTGAAACTATCCATATATGCTTTTCCATTATTAGTACAAGCCATTACATGGAATGCTTTATTTCCACCTCTAGTTTTATGTGTCAACCACCCACTTTGATGGAAAACACCTGTTCTATTTCCCCACCATCCAATAAGAACATTTTTACCAACACCATCAACTACACGACCATTATTTCTAAGATTTCTACCAACGACTATTATTGTATAAGTAGAAGAATTAACTCTAGTATCAAATCTAACACCATCATTTTTGTTAAATCTTACTACTTTAACCCATTTACCGTTAATATTACGCCAATTAATACCTGGATTACCTCTAACTTTAAAATTATTTCCAAGTTTTCCTCCAAGATATTCTCCATCCCATTTACCACCACCATGATAAAAGTCTTCAGCAATATAACGACCAACTAAACCATTTCTTACTTTTGGAGCAGTTCTAGCAGAACCATGTCTAGATGGAGTTTTTGTAGTAGGACTAATTTCACCTAATTTAGTAACTCTAAATAAACTACTATATCCTTTAACTACCTTTTTATCAGATTTAACTCTTTGGTCTTTCTTTGCTTTAACATTAACATATAAAGTATGACCGTGTTTAGATTTAATAACAACTCTACCATCATGTTGCATATTATAAGTTAATCTTTCCCATTGCCATCCACCTGGAATATGAAACCATGGTCCATGATGATATGCAAAATCAGTTGTTCCATTTGGCTGAACTCTTAAAAATCTTTCATAAGTTTCATTCCAAAGAGCAATCCAATTTCCACCTAAACTAATTACTCTCCAACGAGAATCCGCAGAAATTCTATCTAAAGTACTTCTACTACTGCTATATGGGCGTAAATATCCATATTTTCCACCAGATTGTAAGGAAATAATAGAACCAGTTTTGAAATAACCTTTAACTTTTTCACGAAGTGCTTTGGCTTTTTCTTCTGCTGCTGCCGCTGCTGCTTTTCTCTTTTTTTCCGCATCTGCTGCTTTTCTTTTTGCGGCTTCTGCTCTTTTTCTTGCTTTTTCTGCTGCGGCTGCTCTTCTTCTTGCTGCTTCAAGTGCTCTTTTTCTTGCTTCTTCTGCTTGTCTTTTCTTTCTGGCTGCTTCTTCTTGTGCTTTACGTTTTGCTTGTTCTTCTTTTGCTTTTCTTGCTCTTTCTTCTTCTGCTTTTTTTGCCGCTTCTGCTGCTTTTCTAGCAACTTCTTCAAGTCTTTTCTTTTCGGTAGCATTTTTTGCTTTTGCTGCTGCTTCTTTTGCTTTTCTTAATTCTTCCTTTCTTTTTCTTTCAGTTTCTTCTGCTGCTCTTGCTGCTTTTGCTGCTGCTTCTGCTTTCTTTTTTGCTTCTGCTTCTGCTGCTTTTTTGGCTGCTGCTTCTTCTGCTTTTTTCTTTGCTTCTGCTTCTGCTCTTTTCTTTGCTTCAATTTCTTTTTTTCTTGCGGCTTCTGCGGCCTTTTGTTGTCTTTCTGCTCTTTTTCTTGCTGCTTCTGCTCTTCTTGCTTCTCTTGCTTTTCTTTTTGATTCAAGTTGTTTGTTTAATTCTTCTTTTGCTTTTTTCTCTGCTTCTTTTTTTGCTTTAAGTTCAGCATCTTTTTTCTTTCTTGCTTCTTCTTCTGCTTTCTTTCTTTTTGCTTCTTCTGCTGCTTTTTTCTTAGCAATTAATTCATCTTCTTTAGTTTTAGCACTGAGTTTTTCTGCTGCTTGAACTTTTGCTCTTTCTTCTGCGGCTTTCTTTTCTGCTTCAAGTTTCTTTCTTTGTTCTTCAGTAATTTCTCCTTTTTTAACTTTTGCTTTTGCTTCTTCTGCTTTTTTCTTATCTTCAGCTGCTTTACGTTTTGCTTCTCTCTCTTTTAATACTTTTGTTTTTTCTTTTCTAGCATCTTCTTCTCTTTTATATTTATCAAGTATTTCTTTTCTTTTTGTTTTACATTGTTTAACAATTCTGGCATTTTCTTTACTTTCTGCTTGTAATTTACTAATAAGTTTAAGTTGTTTATCTAATTTTGCTTTTGCATCAGCACTTTCTGTTTCAACTTTAGTTACTGATTGTGGAATTGGCTTTCCTGCACATTTTGCTTTTGCTAATTCACCTGTTTTTGCTGCTTTAAGTGCTTCTTCTTTCGCAAGAGATGCTGCTTCAAATTTTGCTTTTGTTGCTGCTTGTGCTGCGAATGCTTTCTTTTGTGCTTCTGCTGCTGCTTTTTGAAGATTACCAAGTTCTGTATTTTCAAATGCCTCAATTGGTGCTAAGTTAGCATATGATTCTTGAACTTTTGGCTTACAATATCCCCATCTTTCTTTTTTATTTGTAGTATAACACCATGGTTGTTTAGCATTATCTGGATTTCTACAATAGTTATGATCTCCAACACCATATTTTGCTTTTTTCTCTGGTGTATTAATATGTTTATTTGGAGTTTGGAGAGACCATTTTTGACAAGTATTTCCTTTTATTGTTTTATTTTGACAACCTCTATAATCTTCTCCTTTTCCTGAATATTTTTCATTACAGTATGAACCTTTTACTACTTTAAGTGAAGAAACTGTATCATTAAATCCAAGTTTATTTAAATCTGGTTCATCTTTAGTGATTACTACTTTTTTACCATGACCATCACCATGTTCCCATAGAACGGCATAATAACCTTTAGTAACTTTGATTGAACTTGCTTTATCATTGAAATCACCTATATTTTTATGAAGACCTTCTTTATAATTAACTGCTTTACCTTGATAATTACCATGTTCATAAACAGTAACTGGATTTGCTACAACTGGTGGAGCTGGTCCTTTAATAATTTTAACTGATGAAATTTTATCATTAAAACCAATAGTATTAAGATTTTTGACATGAGATGAAATTACTTTGCTTAATCCAGAAAATGAACCATGTTCATATACAATAGCATGATATCCTGGTGCAATTTTAATAGAAGTTGCTTTATCATTCATTTTACCAACACTTTTATAATTACCTGCTTTTCCTCCCCATCTTCTTCCTCTAAAATTAGAATGAGCATACAGATAAAAAACATTTCCTGGAATAAAAAGTGCTTTATGGTCTTTTTTACCACCACACCAATTATTATATGCAGGAGCACGAGCTTCACATGCTTTTTGAGATAAACCCGCATCTTTATGATGTTCACCCCATCCATCTTTGAAATATCCTTTTCTATTGAAATTTTTTCGTTTTGGACAAGTATCATCAGTTTTCATATAACAACCTGGTTTAGTTGGTTTAATTTTACGTTTTTCTGCCTGTTTCTTTTCCCATTTAGCTTTAGCTTGTTCATAAGTATCTGCTAACCAATCAGCAGTAAAAACTTCCCATTTCCATCCTTTTGGTAAAGTTTTTTCTTTAGTAACTCCTGATTGATCCATCCAACCATTTTGATTAGCACGAACATATGTATTAAAAATACTTCTTAAACAGAATTTACCATTACCAAGATCTTGTACAATGAATTTTTCCCATTGCCATCCTTTTGGAAAATTATTATAATGTGATTTCCATCCAGATTGGTCAATTGTTTTTTTATTATTACGAGCTCTAAGATATCTTTTCCATTTTTGAGAATATAAAGCAACACATGGTCCAGTTTCATGTTTACACCATGGTAGAATTTTAACAATAAAGATTTCCCATGAACCTCTTCTTTTTTTTTGTACAACATTTTTTCCTCCATTTCTCATAGAAACATAAGTACCTCTCCAAGTTTTGAGTCTTAATCTTTCACCATCTTTAACAGATGTCCATGATTTTTTTGGTATTGGACAACGAGGATCGCGTCCTTCTTTTTTACCATGTTTATCCCAATGTTCTTTTGCTTTAGCGTGATTCCATTTAATATTTTTAGAACCATAAGCACCAGCTAAATCTTTATATCTAGCTAAATAACATGCAGCATCAAATTTTTTTGATAATTGTTCTACTGAACAACTAGGATCACGTCCTTCTTTTTTACCATGTTTATTCCAATGTTCTTTTGCTTTAGCGTGATTCCATTGAATATTTTGAGAACCAAATGCACCAGCTAAATCTTTATATCTATCTAAATAACATGCAGCATCAAACTTTTTATCTTTTTGCGATTTTTTCTTTCCGTAACAACCTTTTCTATGTTTTTCTTTTTTTGAAGTAGCCCAGATTTTACTATCTTTAATTAGTTGTTCTTTTGTCTGTTTTTTAGTCCAATCACCATATTTTGCTTTAGTAGTACATCCAGCATCTTTCCAGATTTTAGCATATTCACTTTCACTAACTAATGCTCCATAACAAACTTTTTTATGTTTATCTTTTTTTGAAGTAGCCCAGACTTTACTATCTTTAATTAGTGCTTCTTTTGTCTGTTTTTTAGCCCAATCACTATAATTTGCTTTAGTAGTACATCCAGCATCTTTCCAGATTTTTGCGTATTCTGCTTCACTTACTGTTGCTTTTTTTGCTTCTGCTACTTTTTTGGCTACGACTGCTTTTTTTGCTGCTACAGCTGCTTTCTTTTCATTTTCAACTTTCTTTGCTGCCGCTTTTTTTGCTTCTGCTTCTGCTTTTGCTGCTTCAGTTTTCTTTTTGTCTGCAACTGCTTGTGCTTTTTTTCTTTCAGAATCAGTTTTGGCTTGCATTACTTTTTTTTGTGCTGCTTCTGCTTCATCATGTTTTTTAGATGCTTCAACTTTTTTATTTTCTGCTTCTTGGGAAGATTCTCTTCTTTTTTGTGCTAATTTTGCTGCTGTTTTTTTAGATTCAATTGCTTTTTTTGCTGCTAATGCGGTTTCTCTTTTAATTGCTGCTTCTAAAGCTTTTTTTGCTTTTGCTTTATCGTCTTTAGATGCTTTTGGATTATCTAAAATTGCTTGAGCTGCTGCTTTTTGTTTTTTTACTTCAGAAACCTCTTTATTTAAAGATGCTTCTTTAACTTTACGTGCCGCTTCTTTTGCTAAGTCCATAAGTCTTTTAGTTTCTGCTTGGGCTGCTTGGGCTTCTTTCATTGCTTTTTCGGCTACTTGTTTTTTTAATGCTGCTGTTTTAAGTGCTGCGTTTTTTGCTCTAATATCATCGACTTTACAGAATTTATTTCCTTCGGTAACAATCGCTTGTGATTCGACTACAGATTTAGTTTCAGGTTTTCCAACTTGTTTTTGTGCAGCTTTCATGGCTTTGATAGAACCAATATATTGATTTCTTAAATCTTTTAATTGTTTTATTCCTTGTTGATATAATTTTCTATATTCTTTAAATAATACTCTATATTGATTCATTTCAATTCTATATTTAACTAATTTACGATCAACAGCATTTTGGACTTTACTTTCTTGTTCTTCTGTTTTAATAGATTCTACTACTGCTTCTTGTGATTCAACATTTAGTCTGTCTTCAACTGCTTGTTTAGCTTCTTCTCTTTTTTGGGCGGCTTGTTTTTCTGCGGTGGCATCTTTTTGTTCAAATACTTGTTTCTGTTGTTGTTGATTACTAATTTGTTGATTACGATCAATTTTTTGTGATAATGCGTGGATCATATTTTTATGAGTAAGTAAAATTCCTTTTAATTCATCCAATTCAGTTTGTCTTGCTTGAATTGTAGGTTTTACTTGTTGCTGTTGTGTAAGAGATTGTCTGACTTTAGTTTCTAATTGTCTTTGAATATCTGCTAATTCCGGATGGGAATGATCTCCATTAACTTCAGCGGCTTTAGAAATGGCTGATAATACTCTACGTCTTTGTCTTGCTTCAGACTTTAATTTCATTAATAAACCAATAATATCTTTGGTATTTGCGGAAATATCAGATTGTTTTTGGGCTATATTTGCTTTACTTTGTTGTTCCTTAGCATTTTGTTGAGCAATTTGTTTGCGAGTATGGATATGTTTATGAATAACAGTAATAGTTTGATCGTCACCCTTTTGTTCTTTTTTATCTTGTGCTAGTGGTAGAAATTGATTTGGGTTAAATAACTGTCCATATTTGCCTTCAAAATCTTTCTTGTTTTGGTTTACCATTCTAAATGTATATATTATATTATATCAAAATATAATTTTTTGATATATTACGATATAATTCATAAATATTGAAAAAAAAACAATCATCTACCTTAAATTTTAAAGTAAATGAAATTAATACAATTAAAAAATCCTATCTAGATGTGTTTTCAGATCGATTACTAAATTTAACGCCAATGAATGATAAATCTTTCAGCCTCCCAAGTTGGATGAATTGTTTGTCCTTTTGGTCTAACTGGGGATTGACCTAACCATTGACAACCAGCAGCTTTAATATAAGTATTATGAATAGTTCTGAAAGCAACTCTTCCATTACCAACATTTTCTACCCATAATCTTTCCCACTGCCAACCCATTGGGAAATCATTATAATGACCTCTTCTTGGAGATTGAGTAATATTACGTTTATTACCTTCTGCTTTAATATATCTTTTATGAGCATTATTGAAAAGAGCAATACAGTTTTTACCATATTTTGGTAAAGTTTTAACTGTAAATAAGGACCAAGAAAAGTATCTTTTATGTTGTCTAACCCAATTCCATCTAGCATGACAATAGACAGTTGTATTACAGATTGTATATAAAGAAATTTTTCTTCCATTAGTAAATGCGCTAGTTGGATCCCATTTTGGTGTTCCTGGTCTGAAATACATATGATAATCAGGGAATAATTTAGTAGACCAAACTTTTTTACCAGATTTATCTTTAATTGTCATAACAGCACCACCTAATCTACCTTTACAGCAATCTGGTCTGTTCCATACATCAATTTTACTAATAACATGTTCTTTCTTTAAATCAACTTGGATCCAACCATTAACATCTCTGGTATGATTTGAATTAGGCCATCTTGTTGGTAATCTTCCATCAACAATGAAATGACGATGTCCTCCATGTGCATCTGCGGAACCTTTAACTGGTTTTTTGTATGCGACATTTTGATTGAAATCCCAAACTCTAACTTCTCTCATATGAAGATGTTGTCCTGGAGAAGATTGGAAATGGACGTATTGACCTTTAATTTCTTTAGGGAAAATTGGAGTAAATCTTTCCCATTTCCAGTTGGAAGGCATTGCTTTTCCTCTTGGAACAAATGGGGATTGATCCATTCTACCATTAGAATGTGCTCTCATATAAGTATTATGGTGAGTTCTAAAAGCGACTTGGCCTTTACCAATATCTTCAATATAGAATCTTTCGTGATACCAGTCAGCTGGGAAATCATTATGATCTTTACGTTTTGCTCCGTTAGAACCAATTCTACGTTTATCACCATTAGCCCACATGTATGTTTTATGCCAAGAATATATGGCAATACAGTTTGGTCCTCCTGCTGGTACTCTTTTAACTCTAAACATTTCCCAATCACCAGCGCCACCTTGCCATGCTTGATTATTATTTCTTAATTGCATATAATTTCCTCTCCAAGTTTTTAAGCGGAAAATTGCTCCATTTGTAAATTTATTCATAATAACACCACCTAATCTTTCAAAAGTGAAACCTGCCCATCCTCCGTTAGATTTAACAATTTTGGCTTTATGATGTGGATGAGTTCCATATATCCAAGTATTTGCGTGAGCATATATATATCTATCGTGATAAGTTCTGATAGCATATTTACCTTTAGTTTCTGTTTCTTCAATCCAGAATCTTTGCCATGCCCAACCTAATGGGAAATCATTATAATCTTTTCTCTTTGGGGATAGATAAAATTTGCCTTGTGGACTCATACCAACGAATTTTTTGGTTCCGTCACTATATAAAGCAATACAATTCTTTCCAAATTGTTGTAATCTTTTAACAGTGAAAACAAATGAGTTAGCATCACCAGAAGATTTATCAGCATGTTTAATTTTACCATTAGCAAGAACTTTAATTGCCCAATTTTGTTTCCAAGTTCTAATTCTAATTTTAGCACCATCTCTAAAATAAATTCCCATATAAGTTGGTTCAAGAAATTGAATATTAAATCTTTCCCATTTCCATCCACTTGGTAATTTTTTGTTTCCTGTAACTGCAGATTGATCACCCCAACCATTATTGTGTGCTCTAACATAAGTATTATGCATAGTTCTAAAAGCAATTTGACCTTTACCAACATCTTCAACTTTGAATAATTCCCAATATCTACCATGAGAATGTTTAAAGAAATCATTAAATCTTCCATTTGCGACTCTTCCACTTTGAACTAAACTTTTCTTATTTCCATGAGCGGATAAGTATCTACCGTGATAACCAAATAAAGCAACATAATCTGCGCCAACTCTTGGTGCTCTTTTAACTTCAAATTCTTCCCATAAACCAGCACCACCTTGTTTGACATGTGCTCCATTACTATGCATTTGAAGATAAGTACCTCTATGAGATTTTAAACGAAGTTTAGTACCATTTTTCAATTGACTCATAATTGCTGGAATATCCATCATACTTTGAATATCGTATTTTTCAAGTAATTTTCTGTGAATAGTATCAGCTTCTTTGTCAACAAGATTTCTATTATAAATAATCATTTCAGCAATATCACATTCAACCCACTCTCCTGACCAGAATTGACCCCAATTGACAGAAATTTGTCTTGGATTACGAGATGCTCTTCTTTTCCATTTAGTGACTTTTAAACCATCATACCAAACATCACCATTATTAGTACCTGACATAATATGCCATTTTGTATTATCTCCTTTATTATGTGGAGTAGAAATCCAGTGTCCTTGATGGAAAACACCTGTTTTATTACCCCACCATCCGTGAAGGAAGTTATTAGTAGTACCATCAATAACACGACCACCACGTCTTCTATTTCTACCAACGACAATTAAAGAAAAGTTTTCAGAAACAAATTCTTTTGCTAATCTACAACCAGAGAATCTATTAAAGAAAACTGATTTAAATGTTTTATTTCTGTTTTTGTGTCCTTGAACTTTAGGATATCCAACGAATTCAGTAATATTTGGTTTTCCACCAACAATATTAACCCAATTGTAATTGGTATTAAAACTTTCTGCGGTGAAATGACCGACTGGAGAACCATCAATTATTGCTTTTTGAAGTTTTTCTACAATCATTGGTGAACCAGCATGACGAATACCATATTTAGTTGTTAATCTTTCGGATTCTAATTTTAATTGGTCATGAGTTAATTGAACATCATAGAAAAGAATTTCAGCAACATCACATTGTACCCATTCATTTTTCAAAGTTTGACCGTAGTTAATTGTCCATTGTGCTGGAGTTTTACCTCCTGCTAAATAAGAAGTAACATTTTTACCATCAAGATAAATTCTAGCATTATTTGTAGCAGCAACTACATGCCAAGAGTTTCTATATTCTTGTTGTTGGTTCTTTTTTTCAAAAGCCCAAGCACCATCTCTCCAAGATTGCCATCTTCCTTGATGAACGACACCAACTCTATTACCCCACCAACCAAGAAGAACATTATTATTTGTACCATCAATAACACGACCATTATTTCTTCTATTTCTAGCAACAACAACAACTGTATATGCTTTAGAAGACATTTCTGGTGGAAATCTAACACCATCATCTTTTTCAAATCTAATTGCTTTAAAGGAAATAGAACCATTTTTGTAACTATTAACTGCAGCATTACCACGCCATTGAACTGCTGGTTTTGCTTTATTTGATTTATTTGCCCAATTTTTATCATTTTTATAGTCTCCTCCAACATAGTGTCCAATTGGTTTTCCGACTGGAGTAGTTTGAGTTCCTGGAACATATAACCAAATTGGGGAAAATCTTTCCCATTCCCAACCACTAGGGATTGGACTACAATCTTCCCATCTTTTAGTTTTATCTTCTGTGTAACACCAAATACCTTTATTACCATCTGGATTTCTACAGTATCTATGATCACCAACTCCAAATGTTTTCTTTTTATAAGCATCTTTTGTTTGATCGTTTCTCTTATGTGGTGTATCTTTATCCCATTTTTGACAAAGTTTTCCTGAAATAGTTTTATCTTGACATCCTCTATAATCTTCACCTTTACCGGTAAGTTGTTCACTACATTTAGGTTTACAAGCTTCCCATCTTTTATTTTTATCAGTTGTATAACACCAAATTTCTTTATTTCCATCTGGATTTCTACAAAAGTTATGATCGCCAACACCAAATTTTGCTTTTTTATCTGGTGTATTTTTATGTTTATGTGGATCTTGTTTTGTCCAGTTCATACAAGTTTTTCCAGAAATAGTTTTATTTTGTACTCCTCTGTAATCTTCTCCTTTTCCAGTTAAAGTTTCTGGAATTGGTTTACAGGCTTCCCATCTTTTATTTTTATCAGTTGTATAACACCAAATTTCTTTATTTCCATCTGGATTTCTACAATAGTTATGATCACTAACACCAAATTGTGCTTTTTTATCTGGTGTATTCTCATGTTTATGTGGATCTTGTTTTGTCCAGTTCATACAAGTTTTTCCAGAAACAGTTTTATTTTGTACTCCTCTGTAATCTTCTCCTTTTCCAGTGAAACCTTCATCAATATTAGAATTATCCATTTTATCTAAAGTGACACCTTTTTTAACAACTTTACTTTGATCCATCGCACCACTTGGATTTGCTCTAACATAAGTATCATGGAATGTTCTAAGAGCAAATTTACCATCTTTGAGTTCTTCAACAAAGAATCTTTCCCATTGCCATCCACTTGGAAATGCATTATGATTAGGAACAGTACCAGATTGATCCATTCTTTTTTTATCAGCATGAGCACGTAAGTATTTTTTGTGATAACCATAAAGAGCGACACAATTAGAACCATATTGTGGTAAAAGTTTGACAATAAATGTTTCATATGCCCCTGCTCCACCTTGTTTAGAGGAACCATCTTTTGCGACAGAAATATAACTATTTCTCCAAGTTTTAATACGAAGTTTAGAACCAGTTTTCCAATTTGCTGGTAATGGATTTGTTGCTTGTTCTGGAACAACTGGTTCAGTTTTAAGAACAAGAGTTAATTGTTCTTCTCGTGGTCTTTGTCCTCCTAATTTACCTGGTGCGGATTGTTTTGTTTCACTAGTAGTTCCTGAAGAAAGATAAGTTGCTTGATTAGTTCTGATAGCATAAAATCCACCATCTTGTTTTTCAACATAAAATCTAATCCAATCCCAAGTATCTGGAACTTTTTGATAATTATCTGGAATTCCGGTTTGACTGAATGTAGTTTTATTTCTATGAGCACGAAGAAATCTTTTAGTTTTCTTGTTATAGAAAGCCATACAGTTATATCCGTGTTTTTCTAAGAAAATAATATCAAATAAGTTGTATTCTGATTCTTTATCTTCTTTAGTGGTGTTAGAACCATCTTTGTCCATACTGAGGAATTTACCATCCATAGTTTGAATACGAATAATTTGACTATATTTAAATTTCTTAACTTTAATTCTTTGAATAACTCTTCCAATAACTTGTATGTTCCAAACAGAACCTTTAGAAAGTGGTCTTCCGGTTTGTTCAACTTCAGATTGATTAAGAACACTTCCATCTGCTTGAAGATAAGTACCTTGTTTTGTTTTAAAAGTATAACCATGAGCAACTTGATTAACTGCCAATTCATATTGTTCACCTACAAGTTTATTGTAAGTTTTAGATTTTTTGGTTTGTTTAATAGTTTTTCTATCAGAATCAGTTGCAAGGAAAGTTTTAGAATCTTTATTATATAAAGCAATCATATTACCACCTTGTTTTTCTAAAGTTTTAACAATATAAGTAGAACCAATTTCATCCTTAGATGTTCCGAGTTTTCCATTTTTTGCAATATTAGCATAAGTACCTGCTCCTGAAACAAGTTTAATAACAGCACCATTAACAAATTTATCCATAAATGGATAACGATTACCTTCAGTTGGCATTCTCATTTTTAAACCACCTTCAACTGCGACTGGTTTTGCTTCTTGTGGAACTTCTTTTTGTGCTTTTTGTTCAAAAATAATACTGAATTGTTCTCCTACAACTCTTTGTCCTCCTACCTTATCTGCAATTTTTTGAGCGAGAAAACTAGAATCACTTGGAGTAGTCATATAAGTTCCGTGATTTGTTCTAAGAGAATATGATCCATTATCTTGTTTTTCAACAAAAAATCTAACCCAATCCCAATGTTCTGGAATAGAACCATCTTCTCTTTCAATACCAGATTGAT
>Ga0315316_10000199_pt1 | contig 36203 bp, 35 predicted proteins | sample M160m3416metaG_FD_203702 | JGI IMG/M metagenome (GOLD analysis project Ga0315316, IMG submission 203702) | Ammonia-oxidizing marine archaeal communities from Monterey Bay, California, United States - M1 60m 3416 | ecosystem: Environmental > Aquatic > Marine > Intertidal zone | place: USA... | reverse complement strand
TAGCTCACAAATTAAAGCAGGTTGATCTCCATAAGCCATAGAACATATAACTCCTGCATCATTAGCTCTTTTTATCATTGCAGGTCCACATAATACATCAGCTTCAACTGTTACTAACACAACATGAGATTTGGCATTAAAAGCAGCAAGACAGTGATCGACTGCAGCCTCTGGATTACCTGTTGCTTCAATTACAAGATCTAATTGGTTGCATTCAGCTAAATCTATTCCAGAATCTGTATACCATATCTGACTTGATGCTTGAGCCTCATTAAATCCAGATGTATTTATATCTTTTTCAAAACCTGCTGTTCTTATTGAGGCTTCCGCCTTTTTATAATCTAAATCCGCTAGTGCAGTAATTTCAATTCCAGGTGTACTTTTTGCTTGTGAAAGAAACATAGTAGCAAACTTACCTAAACCTATTACTCCTATTCGAAATAATCTTCCTTCTTCTTGTTTTTTAATTAATCTATCAGTTAAATCTAGGTTCATTTAATTTTTATAATTTTATATTATTTTAAACAAGAATCATCTACACAAGTAATAGGTGTAAAATCTCTATGAGCTTTATATTCCGGTCTATTAAATTTAGTTATACAGTTACTTGTTCTATTTAAAGAAATATAAACTATTGTTCTACTCCAAGGTGACATATTAGATGGAGATCCATGTACTAAAGTAGAATCGAACAATATCATAGAGCCGGCTTTACCTTGGGGTGCAACTATTCCCCCTTTTTCTACTAATTTAGAAATAGTCTCATTATTAATAGTCCATAAAGGATAGGAAGTCGTTGTTACATCATGATTTGCTTCTATATATCCATCTCTATGAGATCTAGGAATAAAATTTAGCGGCCCATTAAATTGAGTAACATCATCTAAAAATAATCCTACATTAAGAGCTAGGCCTTCCGGCATTCCATCGTCATTTTTCCATGTTCCATAATCTTGATGCCACTGCCACAAATCTCCATCAAATGCTTCTTTTCCATTTACTTTAAATTGATGAATATATACATCCCCTCCTAAAAGTTGTTTAGCAGGTTCAACTATCCTAGGGTGCCTAGAAAGATTCGAAAAGACTTCACTTAATTCATGTGCAGCAAAAACAGTTCTAACCGCTTTACCATCTTTTTCTCTCTGAATTTGTTCCTTATCTAAATTATAAAGCCTAGGAAGCTCCTTATTCATTTTATCTACTTCTGATGAGCCAAAAACATTCTCTACAAATACATATCCTAACTCTTTAAAAGAATTTATTTGCTCATTTGTTAATTTCATACTCACCTCTGATTATTTAATTTCCATGGGCGGAACCTTCTCTTCTCTGATCAGCAACACCATGAAAGTATCCTTTTTCGTCTTTAAAAATAATATGTAAACCACTAGTCATATTTTTTCTTTTTATTTCATGGCCTAAATCTTCAAGATCTTTTGCTAGAATATCACCTTTTTTACCTTTTTCAATAAATGATGTAAATCCTCTATTACAAATATTTGGAAGTTCAGTAATTTTTTCTGGCGCTATATTTAAATCTATCATTCTGACTAATGATGCAGCAACGTAACATATTATTTGTGATCCTCCTGGAGAACCTAAAACCATTCTTAATTTGTCTTCTGAATCAAAAACTAATGTAGGAGACATTGAAGAGCGTGGCTTCTTTCCTCCTTCAGGACGATTAGCAATTAAATTACCTTCCTTGTCTCTGGGATAAAAGGAAAAATCAGTCATCTGGTTGTTTAACAAAAATCCAGATGTCATCAAACCACTTCCGAACATAAACTCTATGGAAGAAGTAAGAGCTATTCCATTTCCATATTTATCTATAATAGAAATATGAGTTGTAGAGGGGTTTTCACTATTTGTATCTTTACCTAAATTATTAGTTTGATAATTTTGAAAAATACCTTTGCTAGGGGATTTTATTATATCATTATGTTTAATTAATAATGATCTTTTATTTAAATATTTTTTATTAAGCAACTCTCTAATTGGCACACTTGAATAATCATTATCTGCTATATAATACCCTCTATCTGTATAAGCTAATTTTGCTGCTTCTAAAAATAAATGCCAAACAGTAGAACTATTTAAGGATTTATTACTTAAATCAAAATTATTTAAAATACCTAAAATTTGTAAAATAGTAATTCCACCGGAACTTGGTGGGCCCATGCCGCATACCTTCCAAGTTCTATAATTTCCACAAACTGGCTCTGTAAGTAATGGCCTAACTAATTCAAAATCTTCTTTTACCATTATGCCTGGATTTGGTATATGGTTTACTACCGTAGATAAAATACTATTTGCTAATTGTCCTTCTAATAATACTTCAGGGCCATTATCTCTAATTGCTCTTAAAGTTGTGGAAAATTCATAATTTTTTTTCAATTCTCCTGCCTTTAGTCCACCTTTATCCAATTCAAAATAATCTTTGGCAACTTTTTGATTTTTTAAATGTGGCGCTCTTTTAGTAAGTTTTTCTAAGCGTTTTCCTACTATGAAGCCTTCTTCAGATAAATAAATTGCATCCTCAAAAAGTGATTTCCAGGGAAGCCTTCCATGCTTACTATGTACTTTTTCAATAGCAGAAAGTAAAGAAGGAACTCCCACAGCCAAGCCGCCAGAAACAGCTTCAATAAAACCTTTCTTTTTTCCATCAGCCTTTAAAAAAATATCTTGAGAATACCTTATTGGAGCTCTCTCTCTTCCATCCCAAGCCTCAATACTTTCAGTTTTAGCATCAAAATATAATATAAATAATCCTCCTCCTATACCTGAAGATTGAGGTTCAACTAAATTTAATACCATTTGTGCAGATATAGCCGCATCAATGGCAGTTCCTCCAAGTTCTAATATTCTTATAGCTGATTCTGTTGCTCTAAAATCTGCAGTGACAACCATATATTTATTTGCTTTATTATATTTAGATTTTCCAACATTACTAATTGAGCCTTCAGGTGAAGATTTAAAACTATCGGTTTCGTCAGCAGCTACAGTAAATTTTATAAAAATTACTATACTAATAAACCAAATTATAATTATTTTAATTACCATTTATTAACTCTTATAAAAAATTCTCTTGCTTAGCACCCATAATGGCTTTATTAGAATAGTGTTATTTTATATAAAATACGATAAAATAAAATATTTTTAATAGTGAGTAATTATGAGTATAGAAGTTATTAGAGATCTAAGAGGCTTACATTCTTCAATTGCACGACATAGAAATGGCCCATTAAATACTGCTGCTTCCTTAGCAATTGTTCCAACTATGGGTGCCATTCATGAAGCACATGAAGAACTTGTAGTAGAAGCAAAAAAAAATGCTAATATAGTTTTAGCTACAATTTTTATAAACCCTATGCAATTTGGAGAAAATGAAGACCTAGATAAATATCCAAAATCAGAATCAGATGATATTAAACGATTAGAGGCAAAAGGTTGCGATATAGTCTATATTCCTGATAATAAAACTATGTATCCAGATGGTTTTGATTTAACTATAAATGTTCCCAAACTAAGCTCTATATTATGCGGAAAAGAGAGAAAGAACCACTTTCAAGGAGTAGCTACAGTAGTAGCAAAATTACTTCTTCAATCTGGAGCTGATTACGCAATATTCGGAGAAAAAGATTATCAACAATTATTAATTATAAACTCTTTAGTTCGTGACTTAGATATTCCTTGTAAAATTATTCCAATAAATACTGTAAGAAATAATAATGGCCTAGCTATATCCTCAAGAAACCAATATTTAAATTCTAATCAAATAAAATTAGCAAATAATATCAATGTAATAATGAATCAAGCAGCAAGTAATTTTTATGATGTTGATATTGAGAAAACGATAGACTTTGTAAAAGAGAATTTAGAAAAAACTGGCATAAAAGAAATAGACTATATAGAGATAAGAGATAATCAAAATTTAACAATTATAAATAATAGTAATAAATCTAATGCAAGATTATTTGTAGCCGTATATATTGATGACGTAAGATTGATAGACAATATCAAACTATAAAATTTTATTTTATGCGCCCGTAGCTCAGCTGGATAGAGTATCTGATTACGGATCAGAGGGTCAGGGGTTCGAATCCTCTCGGGCGCGCCACTAAGCTCCAAATATTGAGGTTAAACCTGCTTTTTTTTCCATTTCAATCATTTCTTTGTCTGATGGACGCTCTCCCAAGCTACTAGCTGCTTGTAAAACAATAGGAAGAATGTTTACATCCCCTAAAGAATTTAAAAAAATATCTTCAAAACTTAATACCCAGTCTATAGATTTTTGTATGCTATATTGATCATCTAAAGGTTGATACCAAGGAGTGTAATTTTTTTTCATTCCTGCTGCATAAGGACCTCTCGCAATTGCCTTAATGGTCTGAACAGCAATATTCCTATTTTTACATAATTTTAAAGTATCATAAAAATCTCTCGGATAATTTCTATAATTTGACATGAACCAATTCCATGGAAGAAGTATAGAATCAAAATTGTAACGCATTAAACTTTTTTGATGCATAGCGGCTACAGTCCATCCGTGTCCAGTAACTCCTATAAACTTTACCAAACCCTCTGCCCTTGCATCAATTATGGCTTCTAAGGCTCCATTTTCTCCCATGGCCTGATCCCATTCAATAGGATTAGTTAATCCATGCATTTGCATTAAATCTATATGATCTGTTCTTAAACGATCTAATGAATGCATAATAGATTCCTTCGCACCACTATAAGTTCTTTCATAAGTTTTAGTGGCAAGAAAAAAATCTTTACGATGATTATTCATCCAAGGACCAATTCTTAATTCTGCATCTCCATAAATATGGGCAACATCTATATGGTTAACACCATACTTTAACAATAAATCTAAAACTCTATCTGCAGTTGATTGTGTTTCGTTCCATAAGGCAGCTGCTCCAAATATTACTGCAGAACTCTTATGGCCAGTATTACCAAATTTTCTTTTTTCAATCATCATAATTTCATGTAATATGTTATATTTTTTTCTAATTATTTCAATAAATAATAACTTAAAAAAAATGATAAATTATATAGTAATATTTATATTTTTATATATACTATAATTTTGCATACCAGGAATGCTTTTATGTAATACATAATGGTAGATTTAATTGGAGATATTTATTTGATTTTACGAAAATGGCAATCTGAAATCATTAATAAATATGATGAAATTCGTAATACTCATAAAAAATTTATTTTAAAAGCGCCTACTGGAGCAGGTAAAACAGTCTTAGCCAGTGAAATTATTAAAAAATTTTATTCAAATAAAAAAATACTAGTCCTATGCCATAGGATAGTTTTACTTGAGCAATTGGAGAGAGAGTTAAAAATAGACCATAAAGTTCGTAAATTAGGCATATCAGATGATATAAAACATTTTGGTGAAGCAGATATTGTTTTATCAACAAATTTAAGATCTAAATATGCAATTGCTTCTCTAATACCAGAAGCTGATTTAATTATAATTGATGAAGCCCATAGGGTTTCACCTATAGGAACTGCTTATCAAAGAGTTTTAGATATTTTTGATTCAAAAGGCAAAACTACCAGCCATATAATGGGGTTAACGGCATCGCCTGAAAGAAGAACAGGGAACCAAAATGATCAATTAGGCTTAGTATTTGATGCAATTATTGATTGCGCTGATATAAAAACTTTGATTGAAGATAAAGTTTTAGTAAAACCCGTATATAGACCTCATTTCATTCATGATCTTAATTTGAATAATGCTGAAATAAAAAACGGTGATTTTCCAATTTCAGTGTTGTCTAATGCTATTATCAAATCCTCTATGATTGATTATGCCCTTTGCATATATAAAGAAGAAAGAAAAAATGTTTCTCCAACTGCTATATCTGCTTGGTTTTGTCCGGATATTGCAGTAGCACATAAAACTCTCGAAACACTTAAGAACGCAAAAATTAAAAGCAATATTCTTACAGCTTTAACTCCTACTGCTGAGAGGATGAGAATACTCTCTGATCATCAAAATGGTAAAATTGAAGCTGTAGTATCAGTGGGAGTTCTAGTTGAGGGTTGGGATAATCCTAATTGCAATGTAATAGTTCATCTAAGGCCTACACTATCTAAAGTTTTATGGGGACAATCCGTAGGAAGAGGACTAAGGTGCGCTAAACATAAAGATAAGTGTATAATTATTGATGTAAGTTCAAATTGGAGTACATTTGGCCCGGTAGAAAACCTTAAATGGGACCTGTGGAGCCACAGAAGATCATTCATAAAATTTCAAAATAGATTTAATTGGATTGCACAACAGTTTGAAGAACAAGAAAAAAAATCTTCCTTTTTTATCTGTGAAGGAAAAAACAATAAAAAAGAGCGATGTTCATATATTTATAAAAAAGATCTCTATAAAGATGACCAATGTCCTATTTGTTCTTCTACTGCTTGCATCGATATACATAAAGAAAAACTCGTAGATTCTAATGTAAGTGATCTTAATTTACATGGAATGTTTTTTGATAGAATTCCAAGAATATTTAAAGAGCTTAAGACAAATGTATGGGATAGCCTGGAAAGACAAGCTTGGAACTGCAAAAATATAGAAGAACTTTCATTTTTAATATTTTGTAAATCTTTTTATTTTGTAAGTGGTGAAAAAACTAGTTCGGAATCAGAATACTGGAATCTGATAATAGAAGCAGAGATTAATGTTAGAAAATTTTTAATTAGTAAGAATATTAGTGTTACTCAACAAGAAGAATTTAGTTTTGCAGCAATAGCAGATGGACTCCTTCTCGGCAAAAAAGTAAGAACTGTACAAGCTCATTATGGAATATTTATGTGCGGAAAAAAGTTTGAAGATAAATCAATAAAAAAATTAGAAAGAAAGTATCAAAAGGCGTTACAAATAGGTGAAAGAATAATTATTATGGGTTGTCATAAAAGAGAAAAACTACCTTATTTTAATGCTCAATTAGAATTACCTTCATAAGCTATTTTCCTATCCATTCGTGTTCTGACCTGGAACAATTATCTTCAAGCCATTCTTCATATAAAAAGTCTTTTCTTTTATCTATTAAAATACAATAACTTTGATTGTTAGATAGACTATTTATACAATCTATCTCTGTTAAATATGAATTTCGTAAAGTTACCATATTTTTTTCATAATACTCAAAAGGAAACACAAGCCACACTAATAAAGCACATACTAGCACTATTACTCAGCTAAACTTGTTATAGGGATTGTTGCCTTCCTCCTTGACTTTTTTTTTCTTATTTGAACTAAAGGAGGACATTTATGTTCATTACTATATAAAGATTGACAATCTAAACAATAAAAACATTCATCCATTATAATTTCTCCAGTAGGTTTTATTGCATTAATTGGGCATTCATGTGAGCATAGTTGACAAGGACTTCCACACTCATTACGTCTTTTTAATGATTTAAATACCCTAAGTTTTCCACCTATCGCCATAAATGCCCCTAATGGACATAAAAACCTACAAAAAAATCTTTCAACAAAAAGACCTACTGATAGCAATAAAACTGCATAAGCAACAAAATACCATTCTCTATTAAATTTCATAGAAATGGCTGTCTTAAAAGGCTCTATTTCCGATGCAATATTTACACTTGCCATTGAATAAACGCTAGTACCTACTAAACTTAATAATATAAAATATTTTATTGGCCATAACCTTCTGTGCCAATTATGAGAGATTTCTACTTGAGTAACTTTTAATTGTTTTGCAATTTTAGCAGTAAATTCCTGTAAAGCTCCAAAGGGACATAGCCAGCCACAAAATACACCTCTACCCCAAACTACAAAACTTATTATAACAAATATCATTAAAGAAACTAAAATTGGGTCTGATAACAAAACATCCCACGAGGTCTTCAATATTGGCGCTGTTAACCAAGTAAGCATACTTATAATCGTTATTTGACCTCCAGCATAAAACCCTAGCCAAACCAAGACCCAAGCTAAAAACAAATATCTGAAAGACTTCCAAATAAAATTATGTTTAACTAATTCGTCCATTTTCCATAAAGCTAGTGATAAAATTGTTAAAGTAAGCACAAGCAAGCTTAAATTTAATCTCTGACTTTCCCATGCTGCATACCAAATTGGGTCATTATTATCAGCAAGCTCATCTAAGCCATCGGGTTGAATTATATATTTAGGATTCATGGAATAATTTATATAAAATTTTTGACTTGGCTCATTCTCACTACTACTTTCCATAATTAATTCAAATTTCCATGGCTTAACTTGATCTATCCCAGCCTCTGGAGGAATTCTATAAATACCAGCTTCAGCAAAAAAAGGTTTATCTTCGCCATGTAAAAACCCTAGATTTCTAAAATGCTCTTTTGATAATTGAAACCTTTTATCACCCTGAACAATTGCTAATCTTTTAAATGGTCCTGAAGCAATATGTGGTTCGCCATCTATAGGATATCTTCCCAAACTTGCAACCATTAAAGTAATTTCTTTAGGGTCTCTTCCAGCGATAAATATATCATACCATTTATCTCCTAAAAGATTTCTTCCTATTGTAGGCGTAATAACTGGAGCCACATATAGGTCTATAACTAAATTTCTATCTGTATCTTTATAACCTCTTTTTACTTCTTTTTGCTTTGCTGCAACTGGAGTATTTCCACTAAATACTGCTTTATACCTGTATATATCAGCTACTCCCGTTCTATCAGTAATTTTGGGATGATTCATTCCAAGTTCTTTGAGGTCTTCTAAAGTTAATTGTAATCTACCAACAGAACCATCCTGAATTAATTTATTAAACTTAGATTCCTCAAATGTAACAATATTAACTACAGGTTCATCACTTAATCTCATGCCTTTAGCAAGTGCTATAGTTCTTGCTGCTCTCAAAATTGCCCCATTAAATAAAACTGCACTAACTGTAGCTGAAGAAATTCCATCAATAGAGCCTGGCCCTTCTGTCCTCAATAAATTAACCCTTATTGGCATCCTAATATCTATATCTTTATATTGGGCAGTAAATAATGGTAAAACCAACTCACCATCAGGAGTATACATTCCAATAATAGGCTCCAAATGATCTATTATTTTTGCTCCAGCTAATTTTCCGTCTAATCTAAGTCCAACGACTATATCAAATACTTGAGAGGAATAGCCTAGAGAACTAGTAATATCTTTTGTAATAAATAAATACCCAAGAAGATTTTCTTCTGAGCTTACAGCAGCTGAAGGAATTTCGCCTTCTAATCTTCCTATTTTTGTTGCTTCAGGAAAAAACTCCTTGGCCAAATCTAAATTTACCCAAGCAGGGTCAGAAGCTCCCCACTTACCTGATCTTAAACTATTTATATAGCTTGTAGTCAGACTTTCTTCTTTATTATCTAATTTATTATATTTATAGTCAGGGTTTCTAAGCTTATCAGCATACTCCTCATGTCCCATATCTTCTGAGTCAGAATTATCTTGAGCTGAAACATTAAAAACTACTGAAAATAGTAAAATTATGAAAATGTTTGTAACTTTTCTTATCAAGTGTTCCTCCCAAAAACAATATTCATAAAACTTAATTTATAAAACATAAAAATACTAATAAAATTTCTAAAATATTTGCTATTATGTATTATTCATGCTTAGCTTTATTAAGTTTAATTAATTGGGAGGAAACAAAAATGGGCGGAACATGGCTCAGCGAGCGCGAGCTTGCTTTAGTTGATGGAGCGGAAAAGCTTAATATAGATTTACCGATTCCAACACAAATAGTATCTAATGGTGAGTATTTACCACCAAAACAATCTAATATACAAAAAAAAGTTGAAGATCTAACTGTTGAAATGGCAGATAAGAATGCAAAACTTTTAGGCATGTCTAGAAGACAATTTCTGCAAACAAGCTGCGGAATGGCAACAGCTTTCTTAGCTATGAATGAAATATATGGTGGAGGTGTTTTCCAAGTTAGTGAAGCAGAAGCACGAGACCCTGAAATGATGATGGAAAGAACAGCAAGAGTTGAAGGTCAATTCATATTTGATGACCAAACTCACTTTTTGCGTGATGATTTCCCTCATGAAGCTATTCTAGGTTTAGGAGAGTTTGCTGCGGAACATTGGAATCCAAAACTTAAAGAAGAAGGTTTATCTCTAACTAGATATAAGTTTGAAAACTATATTGCAGAACTATGGTATAGGTCAGATACAAAAATGGCTCTACTTTCAGGAGCTCCTTTTGATGATCCAACATGGTGGCTATTACATAATGATCAAATAGTGGCTGCAAGAGATATGGTAAATGATTTTGCAGGTTCACAACGTATGTTAGGCCATACAGTGATTACACCTGGTCAAGATGGATGGATGGATGAAGTTGATAGAGCAATTGAAGTTCTAAAACCAAATTCATGGAAATCCTACACTATTGGTGACCCACTATCTCCATCTAAATATCCTTGGCGTTTAGATGATGAAAAACTAATGTATCCATTTTATGAAAAAGCTATAAAATCAGGTATTAATACTATCTGTATTCATAAAGGATTGCTTCCACCAGATTATGAAACATCATTTAAAGGTGTCTGGCAGTATGCAACGGTTGATGACGTGCCAAAAGCTGCACAAGATTGGCCTGAAATGAACTTTGTTATATATCATTCAGCTTTACGTCCATTCTTGGAGCTTCCAGATCAAGCTTGGAATGAATTTGAAGAAAGTGGTGGTTATATTAAGTGGGCCTCTGATCTAGCTGCAATTCCAGAAAAGTATGGTTGCACAAATGTATACGGAGAAATTGGATCTACATTTGCTAATTCAGCTGTAGCACATCCACGCTTCTGTGCAGCATTTATTGGAACTTTAGTTAAAGGTCTAGGAGCAGATCACGTTGTATGGGGATCAGATACAGTTTGGTATGGATCACCACAATGGCAAATTGAAGCTATGAGAAGATTAGAAGTTCCAGAAGATATGCAGAAAAAATATGGTCTTCCTGCACTTGGTGGAGAAAATAGTCTTACTAAACAAGCAATATTTGGTTTAAATTCTGCTCGTATATACGGATTAGGTATGAACGAAGCAAATAACCTACCAGATATGCCTTCATTCTCAGAAGATAAAATGGCACAACTTGCTAGAAAATTTAAAGAAGAAGGTGGACAACCATCTAATAAACGCTATGGATATGTACGTACAGCATAATTAACGTTTATTAGGTTTCAAAATATAAGGAACCCCGTCCCAAAGGGGCGGGGTTTTTTTCTAACTAAAAGGGATTTAATTATGAAATTTATTAGAATTTTTATTTCTATATTATTTAGTATTTTAGTGTTAATGAGTTTTACTTTTAAAGTAGTAAATTCAGCTGAAATAGTTACGATTAAAGCTAATGAAGCGCGCCTTTATTTTGGAGGACTATTTCCTAGTTATATATTTTATATGCAAGGAGGTATTCCAGAAGATACTGCATCTGCATGGGTAGATAAAGAATATTGGGCAGTTTTAGAAATTGATGAAAGCAGTAAGGTTCATGCTGGAGAATCAACAATATTTAAATTAAAAAGAAGTTCAAAAGCAAGCCCGCAGCCAGAATGGTGTGTTACAGAGGGTGGGGCAGAATTTGCAGGCAAAGGGCCAGCTTGCCTTAAAACACCTGCGGACCCAAAAAGTATGAATCAACTACGCTTTAAAGTAAAAGTACAATATAGTGAAACAGCTGAAAACTTACCTGCAGAATTTCAGAATAAAAATTGGGTTCAGTATGAAGTAGGATATGATGATAATGGAGTTTCACTTAATAAACTACCTGGACGTTTAGCTCCTCCAGATCATACATTTGGACCAGTAACTTTATATATATTTAAATAAAACTAATTAAAGCATCTAGAATATATAATCTAGATGCTTTTTAATCTCCTGAAACAATTCTATTTACTAGTTCTTTTACGCTTGGAACAAAACCGTTTGAATAAAACGGGTCTTCTTTAAACTTCCAAGCATTATGCCCTGCAAACATTAATTCATTTTCTGGGTCTTTCCCATGAGCGATATTTTGAAGAGTTTTCTGTATACAAAAACTTCTTGGATCAACCTTTTTTCCGGTAGAATGCTTATTTTCTATATTATCTGACCAATTTGAAAATTTGCATTGGCTTAAACAACCCATACAATCTTTTTGATCTTTTCTAATTTCTATAGAATTTTTTTCTGTAACAAAAATTACTGTGTCGTCAGGAGTCTTTAAAATTTCTGTATATCCCTGCTTTAGCCATCCATCTGCTTTAATTGCATCTTCTTTAGAAAAATAAAAAATTTTATTTTTATTTTTTCCTAACGCTATAGGAACTATCATTTCATCTAACTTAGATACAGAAGTATTTAACTGTCTTTTTTTTCTCTCTATTAATTCTTTGATAAATGAATTTTTTACTGCGGACGAATAAAAATTAGTTGGGCTAAACCTATGTAACAGAACATCATCTTTATCAAGCGTTAATAAACGATCTTTCCAAGTTTGAGATATAGGGCTTTCCCTAGTCAAAAGGGGTCTTGTGCCAAATTGAAATACTATAGGACCTAATTCTTTATTATCAATCCATTTAATCCAATCTTTTAAATGCCATACTCCTCCTGCCATTACTATTGGAGTTTCATCTAAACCTACAGATCTCATTACTTTTCTTAGCTCTAAACACCTTGGGTAAGGGTCTTGTGGAAGTTTTGGATCTTCAAGATTTGATAATCCATTATGTCCTCCTGCTAACCATGGATCTTCATAAACTACACCACCTAACCACTCTGCGCTTCTCGAATACGCTCTTTTGTAAAGTATTTTAAACGCTCTTGCAGAGGATATAATAGGATAGTAATATACTCCATAACTGGCACATATATCGCCTAATTTATAAGGCATTCCTGCCCCACAAGTAATTCCATGCACTAAGCCTTTTGATTTCTCTAATATGCCTTTTAAAACAGTTTCAGCTCCACCCATTTCCCATAATATATTAACATGTATTCTTCCATTATCTTTTCTCATATCATGAGCTATCTTTGCTTGCTGAACTCCTCCTTCAATTGCATAATTTATTAACTCTTGATGACGTTCTATTCTAGTCTTTCCAGAATAAGTTTGTGGTATTATTATACCATTAGAATCATATGAGTCAGGATTAACTCCAGATATTGTGCCTATGCCCCCAGCTTCCGCCCAAGCACCGGAAGTATTACCATTAGTTACACAGCACCCTTTTCCTCCTTCAATTAGAGGTAGAACATCTGCACCTGATATTTTTAATGATTCTAAAGTAGGAAACAAATCTTACTTTCCTTTCTTTATCAAATTATCTTCTTTGAGGAGGCCTTCTTCTTCCTCCCCTAGGAGATCCTTTCGAACGATCATTTTCTTGTTCTGGGAATTGATCAGAGATATCTTCTCCAGTTTCTTGGTTTACTACTTTCATTGATAATCTAACTTTACCTCTATCATCTAATCCCATAACTTTAACCTTTACAATATCTCCTTCATTACAAATATCGGTAACTTTTTCTACTCTTTCTGCTGCCATTGCACTTATATGTACTAACCCATCTTTTTTACCTATAAAATTAACAAAAGCACCAAAGTCCATCACTTTGACTACTTTTCCTTCATAAATAACACCAACTTCTGGCTCAGCAACTATGCTTTCAATTTCAGTCCTCGCTTTAATAATAGAATCTTTTCCAGTGCCAAATATTGATATTAAGCCCGTATCATCTATATCTATCTTACATTCAGAATTAGCTGATATTTCTTTAATCACCTTGCCACCTTGTCCTATTACTTCACGAATTTTATCAACAGCCACTTGCATTTTTTCTACCCTAGGGGCGAATTCATTTACTTCTTCTCTAGGTACTTTGATCTCTTTAGCCATTTCAGATAATATATGCAATCTTCCTTCCCGTGCCTGATCTAAAGCTAAAGTCATAATCTCTTTTGTAATTGAAGTAATTTTGATATCCATTTGCAAAGAAGTTATGCCCTTATCAGTTCCAGCAACTTTAAAGTCCATATCACCAAGATGATCTTCATCCCCTAAAATATCAGAAAGTACAGCAAAATCATCTCCTTCTTTTATCAAACCCATAGCTATACCTGCAACTGGCTTTTTTAATGGCACACCTGCATCCATTAGCGCTAAAGATGTTCCACATACGGTAGCCATAGAAGATGAGCCATTTGATTCTGTAATTTCAGATAAAACCCTGATCGTATAAGGAAATGATTCATGCTCAGGTAACATAGGATGTATAGCTCTCCAAGCTAACATTCCATGTCCTGTCTCTCTTCTTCCAGTCATCAACCTTCCAGCCTCTCCTACTGAATAAGGAGGAAAATTATAATGCAGCATAAAATTTCTTTTGGATTCACCTTCCAAAGAGTCTAATATTTGTTCATCTCTACTGCTACCTAATGTTGTAGAAACAAGAGCCTGAGTTTCACCTCTGGTAAAAAGAGCCGATCCATGAGTTCTCTCTAATATATCAACTTCAGATACAATTGGTCTAATTTTATCAAGCCCCCTGCCATCAATTCTTTTACCCGTTTTTAATACTTGAGATCTCACTAAATCTTTCTCTGCCTTTTTTAGTTGAGCAGTTACTTGAGAAATATCTAAATCAGAATCTGTAGCTTCTGTTAATACTTTGTTTCTTATCTCGCTAAGCATACTTTGACGTTTTTGTTTTACTATTTCTGAATAAGCTTTCTTTAAAACCATTTTTGTATGTTTTTCTACATGCTTTACTTCTTTATCTCCTATAGATGGAGGTGTAAATTCCCAAGGGTCTTTTGCAGCTTGTTCTGCAAGACTTATTATAGTTTTAATAACTTTCTTTATTTCCTTATGACCATAATCTACAGCACCTAACATAACTTTTTCTGATAATTCACAAGCTTCTGACTCTACCATTAATACTCCTTGATTAGTTCCAGCAACAACTAAATCTAGGTCTGAATTTTCCAATTCTTCATAAGTAGGGTTTAATACATATTTTTTATCTATCCAAGCTACTCTTGCCCCACCTATAGGCCCTAAAAATGGTACGCCAGATATAGTTAATGCTGCAGAAGTTCCGATTAAAGAAGGAATATCTGCATCATTTTCTAAGTCATGACTAAAGACTGTACAAATAACCTGAACTTCATTCATAAACCCATCTATAAATAGTGGTCTAATTGGTCTATCTATTAATCTAGAAGTTAACACTTCCTTCTCACTAGGGCGACCTTCTCTTTTAAAAAAACCTCCTGGTATCTTACCAGCAGCTGAAGATTTCTCTTGATAATGGACAGATAAGGGGAACCAATCTTGATTTGGTGTTGTATCTTTAGCAGCAACCACAGTACATAAAACTTGTGTGCCTCCATATGTAACCATTACAGCCCCTGCTGCTTGGCGAGCTATTTTACCTGTCTCTAAAACTAATTTTTTTCCCCCTAATTCTATTTCTTCTCTACAAATTTCAAACATGCACTTTTTCCCTTTTAAATTCTTTACTATTATCTTTCTAAAATAAACAAATTGAACTAATTTTTATAATTATTACTTACGCAAACCTAAATCTTTAACTATTTTTTTATATGCTTCTTCTTCTTTAGCTTTCAAATAATCTAATAAGCTTCTTCTTCTATTTACCATCTTTAAAAGGCCTCTTCTTGAATGCACATCTTTATTATGGTCTTTAAAATGTCCTGTTAAATTATTTATACGCTCTGTTAATATAGCTATTTGCACTTGAGGAGAACCTGTATCTCCTTTTTCTTTAGCAAATTTTTTTATTACTTCTTTTTTCTTCTCTGGTGTTATCGACATCGATATTCTCCATTCATTAATTATTAAAAACCCTAAAAGGAAATATATATTTATCTTCTATTTTTGCTAGAGCAATTGGAACACCCTTACAAATAATATAAGCTTCTTTATAAAATTTTCCTTCTACTAACTCTAAATCCTCTTTATAAATTTTTTGCCCTCTAGAAATAAGAATTGCCTCACCTCTATCAATATCAATTGCCGGGATGTCGTCCAGCACAAAAGATATAGGCTTTATAACTTCAGATATTCTAGCTTTATCTACTAGGTTAGCAAGATCTGCAAGTAAAATCGCATCTTTATAAAAAAAATTACCTACAGCAAGTCTTTTTAAATAGCCTATATGCCCAAAAGTATTTAGATAATTTGCAAGATCCCTTGCTAAAGATCTTATATATACGCCTTTACCACACTCAACTATAAACCTAGCTTTGTTTTCATCAAATATTTTCAGTAATTTGATACTTTTAATAAAAACTTTTCTATCTGGCATATTTACAGCTATAGAATTTCTAGCAAGCTTGTATGAACGTACACCATCTATTTTAATTGCAGAAAAAGATGGGGGCTTTTGATTAATATTACCTATAAAATTTGGTAGAGCATTTATAATACCACTTTTGGAAGGCCTAACATTACTTACATGAATTATTTTACCTTCCAAATCTTCCGTTTCAGTTGCAACTCCCCAAATGATATCAAACTCATAAGATTTATTTGCATACATAGTATACTTCATAGTCTTAGTTGCTTCTCCGAATGCAATAGGTAAAACTCCAGTAGCAAGTGGGTCTAAAGTGCCCGCATGACCAACTTTTTTTAAATTCATTATTTTTTTGACTTTATTTACAGCCTTAGCTGAAGACATTCCAAGTTCTTTATTAATTCCGATCCATCCATGAAATTTATTAAAATAGCTTTCCTGCAAATATACTTCCTCTATTTATTATTTTTTGCATTATTAATTAAATTATCAATATACACTTGTCTTTCATAGCTATCGTCTAGTATGAAATTTAACTTTGGTGTTCTTCTTAATTTAAGCTCTCTTGTTAATGGGCCTACTAGAGGCTTACAGGAATTATTTAAAGCAGAAATGAGTTCAGGAGAATTATTAATGCCGCCTAAAGTAGAAATATATACCGAGGCATTACTTAAATCAGGAGAAATTTTTACTTCTGTTATTAAAATAGACGCTTTATCTATAATAGGATTATGAAAACTATGACTTTGAAACATGAAATAAATAGCCTTCCTTAAATTTTCTCCAACCTTTAATTGGCGAGATGACGGTCCCATATTTTTTTTTTTCATTATTTTAAAGTAGGTATTTCAGTTTTAATTTCAAAACACTCTATCAAATCTCCTTCTTTTATATCTTGATAATTAGCTAATGACATTCCACATTCTGTTCCTTCTTTAACTTCGTCAACTTCTTTTTGGTGATGTTTAAGTGTCTCTAAATCTCCTTCATGAATAACAACATTTTCTCTCAGAAGACGTACTTTAATATTTTTCTTCACTACACCCTCTGTTATTTCGCATCCTGCAATTTTACCTACTTTTGTTATTTTAAATACCTTCTTAATTTTAGCATAACCAAGAAATTTTTCACTTTCTATAGGTGCCATTAAACCCGAAAGTAAATTCTTTATATCATCTAAAATTTCATAAATTATTGAATAATATTTAATTTCAATATTATGTTGTTTTGCAATACGTTTTGCCGGGGCATCAGCACGTACATTAAAGGCTATAACAATTGCACCAGAAGAGACTGCTAACATAATATCGCTCTCATTAAGAGCTCCTACCCCAGATAATATAATCTGAGAAGTTACCTCTTCATTTTGTAAATCTCGGACTGCGGCTGATATAGCCTCTAAAGAACCATTTACGTCAGTTTTTAAAATTATAGGTAAAGCTTTTCTCTCACCTTGTTTTATTTGCGTTAACATTTGATCAACATTAGTAACAATAGATCTTGAAGTTAAAGGATTGTTTTTTTGTGCTAAACTTTGTCTATATTCAGAGACCTCTCTTGCTCTAGCCTCACTTTTAACTACTGCGAATTGATCTCCCGCTTGAGGAACTGAATTTAATCCTAATATTTCAACTGGTTCACTAGGAACAGCTTCACTTTTTCGAGTACCTTTATGATCTAATAGTGCTTTTACTCTACCCCAATTTGCTCCAGCTACAACTATATCACCAATTTTTAATGTTCCTCTAGAAACCAACAAAGTTGCTACTACCCCCCTACCTGCATCAATTCTAGACTCAACTACTACTCCTGAAGCTTCTCCTTTTTGTACTGCTTTTAGCTCCAGCAATTCTGCTTGAAGATTTATAGCCGATAGTAATTCATCAATATTTGTTTTTTTAAGAGCAGAAACCTCAACAGCAACTACTTCCCCACCAACATCCTCTGTAAGAACATTATGCTGCAATAAGTCCTGCTTCACTTTTTGTGGGTTAGATCCTGGTGTATCAATTTTATTAATAGCTAGCACGATTGGAGCCTTAGCTTCAAGTGCATGCTGAATGGCTTCTATAGTTTGAGGCATCACTGAATCATCTGCCGCTACAACTAATACTACTATATCAGTAATGTTAGCACCTCTAGCTCTCATTGCACTAAATGCTGCGTGACCAGGTGTATCTATAAATGTTATAATTTGTTTATCAGATGTTTCAATTTGATATGCCCCAATATGTTGAGTAATACCACCTGATTCTTTGCTCACTATATCAGTAGACCTTATTGCATCTAATAAAGAAGTCTTACCATGATCTACATGGCCCATTACTGTTACGACTGGAGGACGTTTCTCTCCTTTAGAGCCATCATCAACTACTTCCAGGCCTATTTCAACATCTGCATCAGCTACCCTTTTTACAGTATGACCAAACTCTATTACAACTAATTCTGCTGTATCCCCATCTATAGTTTGAGTAGCAGTGGCTAGTACACCATTTTTCATAAGCGATTTGACTACTTCACTACTTCTAGTTGCCATTCTATTTGCCAGTTCTTGAACTGAAATTACTTCAGGTATAATAACTTCTCTTATAATTTTTTTTGTTGCCTCTGATCCTCCGCCTGCATTAATTCTTTTTTCTCGCTCTCTTGCCCTCCTAACAGAAGCAAGTGAGCGCTGCCTCTCCTCATCTTCAAATGCTTGATTAATACTTAACTTCTTTTGTCTTCTTTTCCCAAAATCTCTTCCCAAAGATAATTGTTTCTTTGTATTCTTTTTCTTTTCTTCTGCTTCTTCTTCTTTTCTTAAACGAATAGATTTATCACTATCAGATTCTTTCACCGGCACTGGGATGGCATCATTAATCTCTTTTTTAGTTTCTTTTTTAATATCTTTTTGTTTCTTTTCTATATCCTTCTTGGTTTCAGTATTTATTGCCTCTGGTTGTTCTTTTTCCAGAGATTCCTTACTTTTTATAGATTTATTAATAGCTTTTAATCTAGCTTCTCTTTCCAATTCAGATAAACCTATGTCTTTATTATCCAAACTATTATTAGAATCAGACCTAGATTTATCATAAGCTTTATAAGATCTAACCTTTTTTACCTCTACAGATACAGATTTTGTTCTTCCATGAGAAAAAGACTGTCTTATAGTGCCTCCACCAATAGTTTTCTTTAATTCTAGCCTAGTGGAAGAAAAACCTAATTTCTTTGAACTTTTATCGTTCTTTTTTTCTTCTTTTTTTGTATCTGGTGTTTTTTCAACCATAAATTTACCTTCTATTATAATTTAACCCATATTAAATTTATTTAATTTATAAATATCTAATCTTAAAGCATTTGATAATTTACTTACTTTTAATGCTATACACAAAACCTTTTTATACCCTATAGCTCTTCCTATTTCTTCCCTTGAAAAGTTTTTATTAAATAAAATATTATTTTCATCTATTTTTTTTAAAATAAAACTATTAAACTTTTTATCTTCCTTGGCAATTAAAACAATATCTATAAGATCACGATTAAGGGCTTTTGTAACTTTATCAAGGCCAATTTCCAATAAACCTGCTTTTTTAGATAACCCTATTAAATTCAAAACTTTTAACCTTAAATTATTTTCTATACCTTCAATAAAAAAACTAGGTATTTTTAACTTTTTATTTAAAAGTTTATCAAATACTTTTTGTTTTATAGCTTTTTCTATATCATACCTATTAGGATTACACCATAAACCTTTCTCACTTAATTTTGCATTCACATCACACATTAAAATATTATTCATTTCTTTAAATAATAACATCTGCTTAATATTATTAGATTTACCTGTTAATGCACAATTGTATTTACTATTTCTCTCCATTTAAAGCTTTTCAAAAATATGCTATGTATTTTTATCTTCCTCAAACCAAGATTCACGAGCTTTCATAATGATTTCGTCTGCTTCATTGGAAGTTAAAGGTATATCTTCTAAAACCTCTTTAAGCTCATCACTGGCCAAATCAGCTAAATCATTAACGGTTTTGACATTAGCTTTACCTAATTTATAAAGTATAGCTGGAGTTAAACCTTCAAAGTTAGATAATTCTTCGCTAATTCCCATATTTTTTATATCAATTAGAAGCCCTTCTTCATTTTCTTTAATACTTGTTAAAGCTCTCTCTCTAAGCTCTTCCGCTATTTTATTATCAAACCCTTCTATCTCTATAAGGTCTTCAATTGGAACATATGCAACAGCTTCTAATGAGGCAAAACCTTCAGTAACCAAAACTTGTGCTATAACTTCATCAACATTTAATTTATCTATAAATAACTGAGAAATATTATTCATTTCTTTTTGTCTTCTTTCAGATTCTGATCCTTCAGTTAAAATATCTATATCCCAACCAGTTAATTGGCAAGCGAGTCTCACATTTTGACCACGCCTACCAATAGCCAAACTTAACTGATCATCTGGTACAACTATTTCAACTTTCTTCTCTTCCTCATCCAGAACTACTTTAGTTACCTCAGCAGGAGCCAGAGCATTAACAAGATAAGTTGGAACATCTTCAGAAAAAGGAATAATATCAATTTTTTCGTTCTGTAATTCGGCAACAACTGCCTGAACTCTACTTCCCCTCATTCCTACACATGCCCCAACAGGATCTATTGAATTATCTTTAGATAAAACCGAAATTTTAGCTCTACTTCCTGGATCTCTTGCTACAGAAATAATTTGAATTATGCCATCGTATATTTCTGGTACTTCTTGAGTAAATAGTTTAGTCATAAATTCATTTGCTGTTCTAGACAAATATATTTGAGGTCCTCGCTGCTCTTTTTTTACCTCAGAAATCCAAGATCTTATTCTATCTCCTGGTCTAAATGTTTCTCTTGGTATAACATCATCTCTTCTAATAAATGCTTCTCCTCGGCCAAGGTCGACAATTACATTCCCATATTCAATTCTTTTAACTAGACCATTTACTACTTCTCCTACTCTGTCTTTAAATTCTTCATATTGTTTTTCACGTTCCGCATCTCTTACTTTTTGAACTATAACTTGTTTAGCAGTTTGTGCTGCTACACGGCCAAGTTCTATAGGAGGTAAAGGATCATAAAAATAGTCGCCAACTCTGGCAGAACTGTCTCTTTTTTGACCTTCTTCCAAGGTTATTTCTGTAGCCTTATTCTCTACTACTTCTGATACTTTTAAAACTCTAGCAATTTCAATTTCGCCACTCTTTTTATTTATTCCTGCTCTAATTTCTAACTCTTGACCATATTTTCTTTTGGCAGCTGATTGTATTGCCTGTTCCATAGCCTCTATCACAATACTTTGATCTATTGACTTTTCTCTAGCTACAGATTCAGCTATTTGCAATAATTCAGGCCTCGCTATACTTTGATTTAAATTATCTTCTAACATAAACTATCCTCTCAATATTATTCTAAAATTCATTATATACTAGTTTTGCATTACTAATTAATGAAAGAGGTAAAACCATAACTTCTTTATCTTTATTATCTATAAAAGTTACCTTATCACCTCCACACTTTTTAATATATGCTTTAAATTTAGTTTTATTATTAAACTGTTCTTTTAAATTTATCTTAACCATACTTCCTATAAATCTTTTAAAATCTCGGTATTCTATTATGGGTCTCTCTAAACCTGGTGAAGAAACCTCTAATAAATATTCACTCTTTATTAAATCTCTTTCATCTAAAATTTCAGATATTTTTCTACTTAATTTAGCGCATTCTTTAATTGTAATATCAGTTAAATCAGATCTCTCTATCATAAATTGAAGGGTTCTATTTGCCCCCTCTATCATAATTACTCTAATAATTCTAAAACCTAAATTATATAGAGTTTCAAATAATTTAGGGGCTAATTCATCTATTTCTTTTACCTGAAATATTTTAGAAGCAATATCTTCATTTTCAGTCAAATTTATCTCTCCCAAAAAAAAATAAGCCTTTCGGCTTATTATTTTTCTTCTATTATAATATATTATAAATACTTATAAACTAATAAACATTTAAAATCAATTATTCTTCTTATGTTTAACATATTGCAGAAAATAACATATATTTCCAAGCATATTCGCTCTTAACTCATATTTTGTTTTTGTCCACTTTTCTTGCTTAAATAAAAAATCTAATCTGCTTTTTGCTGTCCAGCAAAAATTATCAAATTTTAAAAATTTATGTAAAATCCATGTCAAATAATCACTATTATCAGTTGATAATATTATCTCTCCATCTTCTTTTAGAATTCTATAAATATTTTCTAATAAATCAGTTTGAATTAATCGTCTTTTGTAATGCTTCTTCTTAGGCCATGGATCAGGAAATAATATAAAAACTTTTGAAATACTATTTACTTCCATTTTATTAAAAACTTTTCTGACATCACCATCATATATTTTTATTCTTTGTAATTCCTCTTCACTTAATAATTCTAATAGATTAGCTATGCCATTTACATATGGTTCACAACCAATTATAGCTATGTCCTTATTATTCTCTAATTGCCATTTTAAATGTTCTCCAGAACCAAAACCAACCTCTATCCATAATTCTTTAATATTACTTTTAAACAATTTAGAAAAATTTGTTGTGCCTTCTAAATTAAGTTTAATCTTAGGCAATACATTATTTATCAATAAAGTTTTTTTTTACCTAACTTTCTTCCAATTTTTCTTCCATGTAATTTTTTACACATAATTTAATTTAAGTGAGCTAAAATTGTTTCAGCTTTATCAGTTTTTTCCCATGTAAAAGATTCTGTATTTATAGAGTCTCTTCCAAAATGGCCGTAAGCTGCAGTAGAAAGATAATTTACGTTAGACAAATTAAGCATATCTCTAATTCCTCTAGGTGTAAGGTCAAAGGTTTTATTAATAAGATTTATTAATTCTAAATCACTCAATTTACTTGTATCATAAGTATTAACATATACTGACAAGGGCTCTACCATTCCTATTGCATAAGCTAATTGAATTGTGCAACGTTCTGCAAGTCCAGCGTAAACAATATTTTTTGCTACATACCTAGCAGCATATGCTGCAGATCTATCCACTTTAGAAGGGTCTTTTCCTGAAAATGCTCCTCCTCCATGAGGACATGCTCCACCATAAGTATCTACAATAATTTTTCTTCCAGTAAGGCCTGCATCTCCATCAGGCCCACCTATTTCAAATTTACCAGTAGGGTTAATAAATATATTCTCTTCTGCTGGCACCCAATCAGCTGGTAATATTTTTTCTATAATTGGATATAAATAATCAAATATTTTGTTTTTGGTTATACCAGGTTCATGCTGGGAAGATACAACTATATTATCACAACCTACAGGCTTATTGTCTTCATTATATATTAAAGTTACTTGAGATTTTGAGTCAGGTAATATTCCTGGCGCATTCCCAGATTTTCTAGCTTTAGCTAAATCACTTAAAATTAAATGACTATAATGAATAGGTGCAGGCATAAATTCTTTTGTTTCGGTGCATGCGTACCCAAACATTATACCTTGATCACCAGCGCCTTCCGTTCTTGAATTATTTGCATCAACTCCTTGTGCTATATCAATTGATTGAGCATGTAAAAAACAGCTAAAATCAAAATTTTTCCAATGAAAATTTTCCTGCTCATATCCTATTTCTTTAACAACATTTCTAGTAACAATTTCTATTTCTTCATTACTTATATTCGCGCCACGTATTTCGCCAGCTATGATCACCTTATTAGTTGTCACCATAGTCTCACAAGCAACTCTAACTCTATCTTTATCTTTTTGACCACTTTTTTCTAAGTATAAATCTACAACTGCATCAGAAATTTGATCACATATTTTATCAGGATGCCCTTCTGAAACAGATTCAGAAGTGAATAAATAATTACTGTTCATTAGTATTTCCTTTATTTTGAAGTTTTACTTATAAATGGAAATCTAGCTAACATCAACATAAAGATTAAAGTTATTAGATATATAGAATTACCAAATATTGAAAAAATGGTTTTTTTCTTATTTAAAGGCATATTTATATCTATTACTCCCTCTTCTCCCAATTCTAAACGCTTTAAATATTGTCCATATTGATTAATCACTGCAGATATTCCAGTATTAGCCGAGCGAAGAACTGGCATACCTTCTTCAATAGCTCTAGCTCTAGCTGCAGCTAAATGCTGTAAAGGACCATATGTATCCCCATACCATGCGTCATTTGTAAGATTTACAAGAAAATCTGGCCTATTACCATTTATAACTTTTGACGAAAAAATTATTTCATAACAAATTAATATGCCTAAATCTAAATTTGTATTAATTAATTTGTATATATTCGTATTTTCTCCGCTAGAAAAATCTAATGTACCCTTAGTTAATTTTTTACTATTAAAAAATTTTCTGAAAGGATTATATTCTCCAAACGGAACTAATTTAACTTTATCATAATAATTATAATTAAATAATTTGTCTGAAATAACAGCACTATTATAAATTTTTGATAATAGATTATTTTTATATTTTGTTCTTGTAATACCTGCTATTAATACTTGCTCTTCACTCAACCAGCTAAATATTTCTATATTTTTTTCTAATTTAGAAGAAGCATAAGGTAAAGATGATTCAGGCCATAAAATTAATTTTGGTTTAAACTTGTCATTATCTATTAAAGATAAACTAATAAGTTTTTCTATATGTTTAGACTTTAATTTCTCATCCCATTTTTCATTTTGATTAATAGCTGGCTGTACTACTCTAATTTGTATAAACTTATCAGTTTCATCTATATTTAAATTTAATCTAATCTCCCCATAAATAAATAAAAACAAAGTTGGTAATAGAGCATATAAACCATATTTAATCCTATAAAATACTAAAATAATTGACGTAGATGCTAGAAAAGTAAATAAACCTAGACCATAAATACCAATTAAGGAAACTGATTGCATCATAACAATAGAATCTGTCCATATATATCCTATTATATTCCAAGGAAAACCACCTAATAAATTGCCTCTTAAATATTCTCCTAAAGATAAAAATACTGAAAAAATAAGTGCGGAGCCAAATAAATTTAAACGCCAGACATTAATAACGTACATAATAATTATGCACGAAAAGCCGTAAAATATTGACAAGGCTAGAGCTAAAAACATGATAGCTATTAGTCCAATATATGTTCCATTTGTAAAAATAAAATCAAAAGCATTAGAAATCCAATATAGTCCTGTAAACAATTGTCCAAAGCTAAATAAACTACCTATAAGAAATACATTTATAAAATTTTTAGTTTTGATGTTATACAAAAAAGAAAAAAGACTAGATAATGCTACAAACATCAATGGAACACATATGAAGATAGAATTTGAACTAAATGCCAAGCCACTCATACAGCCAAGAAAAAAAATAAAAATAGGCTTAGTTCTTATATTATTTTTAAAATATTCTATTATTTTATAAATAATCACTTTTTTATACTTTTGGAATACCTGTAATCTTTATTTTTTTAATTCTTCGCATATCTGATTCTATAATTTGAAATACTAAACCATTAGAGTGTTTAATAAGTTTCCCTACTTCTGGAATGCTTTTTTCATAGTAAAATATTAATCCGCCTAAGGTATCTACATCCATGGATGAATTTATTAATTTGCAGCCATAATAATTCTCCAACTCAATTATTAGTATTCTGGCATCAACTATTATAGAGTTATCTAAGTTATCATTAAGAATTCTATTATAGTTTTTATCATGCTCATCTTCAATCTCACCAGTTATTTCCTCAACTAAATCTTCAATAGTTATTAAGCCATCAGTACCTCCATGCTCATCAACTACAATAGATAGATGTACTTTAGTTTTTCTCATCTCCTGGAATAACTCGGAAATTAATGTTGATGGAGCTGAAATAATTACTTTTCTAATAATATTCTGTAAAATAAAATCTTTATCGCTATTCCAATAAGCAAGTATATCTTTAACATGTAACATTCCAATAATTTCATCTAAAGTCCCTTTATAAACTGGTAATCTAGAGTGAGCCGCTTTTCTAAACATATCTATACATTCATTTAATGTGCTGTTTTCAGAAATAGCTACTATATCAGCCCTTGGTACCATCGCCTCTTCTACTTCTGTAGATGAAAACCCAATTACATTATCTAACATAACCCTTTCTGAATAAGATAACCCTGCTTTCTTACCTAAAGATCTAACTTCACCTCTAGTGCTTTCTAAATCAACTTTTTTATCATTCTTTTTAAAAAATATTTTGTTTAAATTAAGTTTACTAAGTAACATTTATAATTCCAAACAGTTAATTATAGCTAATATATGGGTCTTTTATCCCAATTTTATTTAAAATAATTTTTTCATAACTAATCATAGTTCTTTCATCTCTTTTTTCTATATGGTCATATCCACATAAATGCAAAACACCATGTATTATTATGTGTATCATATGATCTATAAAAGAAATATTTCTCTTAATTGCTTCACATTTTATAGTATTGAAAGATATTATAATATCTCCAATATGTTTTGAATGATCAGAAATATTTAATTTTTTATTATTTGGAAATGCTAATACGTTAGTAGAGCTATCTTTATTTCTCCATTTCTTGTTTAAAATTTTCATCTCTTTATCATCTGTTAATCTTATAGTAATTTCAGAATTTAATTTTTTACATTCTTCCAAAGTAATTTCGATAGCTTCATATGCTAAACCAAAAGCCTTTATCTCTTCCCATTTTTTATTTACTACATCAAAATTTATAATTATATTTTTATCATCTATCAAAAGTGTTTTTCGACCTTTCATAAGCATTAACAATTTTTTGAACTAAAGGGTGTCTAACCACATCCTTAGCATCAAAATATATATGAGAAACTTTATCTTTTATAACATTAGTTACTTTTAAGGCCTCTGATAATCCTGAGCTAGTATTATCGGGAAGATCAATTTGAGTTATATCACCAGTTATTACCATTCTTGAATTAAAACCTAATCGAGTTAAAAACATCTTCATCTGCATTTTACTTGTATTCTGTGCTTCATCTAAAATGATATATGCATTTGAAAGAGTTCTTCCTCTCATAAAAGCTAAAGGCGCAATTTCTATTACACCAATTTCCATATATTTCTCTAATTTTTTATATGCTAATACATCCTCTAGTGCATCGTATAGTGGTCTTAAATATGGATCTACTTTTTCTTTCAAGTCGCCTGGCAAAAAGCCTAACTTCTCTCCAGCTTCAACTGCGGGCCGAGATAAAATTATCTTAGAAACTTCTTCCTTTTCCAATAATTCTACGGCATGTACTACAGGTAAAAAAGTTTTTCCTGTTCCAGCAGGCCCGACACCAAAAGTAAGTTCGGAACTATTTAAAGCGTGAATATACTCATTCTGTCTATGTGTTCTACCTCTTATAGTCTTTTTCCTAGTTCTAATAATAGGTGCTTCTTCCTGCTTATTTAAACCGTTATTTTTTTCACTATTCATTCTAACACTAGCATCTACTTCCTCATAGCCAATGTCAAAACCTTTATTAAGTTGATTATATAAATCATTTAATACATCTTTTGCTAAAGCTACATCTTTACCAGAGATAGAAATATTCTTACCTCTTCCATGTAAATTAACATTAAGTAAAAATTCAATCCTATGTAAATTTTTATCAAATAGTCCAAATAAATCTGGGATAAGCTCTTCCTTATTAAAAGAGACTATTATACTATTGTCATTACTCCCATGAGCTCTCGTCAATTATTATATCCTTCATTAATTAAATATAATTTCCTTCCAAACTATTTTTATCTGCATTTAGTATAAAAGCTTTAACTATATCACCTATCTTATGTTCTGTTGTTAATACATGAACAGCCTGCATATATGGGCTTTTTCCAACTAACTGATTTTCTTTCTTTCCTTTTTTTTCTAATAAAACATCAAAACTTTTTTCTACAAATTCTTTATTAAAATTTAATTGTTGTTCATTCAAAATATTTTGAAGCTCTTTAAGTCTGTCTATTTTAATATCCTCAGCAACTTGTCCTTTTAACATGGAACCTGGTGTACCTGGCCTTCTAGAATATTTAAACGAGTAAGCTTGACAATATCTTACTTCTTCAACTAATTTTAAAGTGTTATTAAACGCTTGTTTAGTTTCACCAGGAAAACCTACAATAAAGTCCGATGAAAAAGCCATATCTTCTCTAACACTCTTTAATTTTTCTATAATTTTTAAATAACTTTCCACTGAGTATTTTCTATTCATAGACTTAAGAACATTATTATCACCAGATTGAACTGGTAAATGCAAATATGGCATCAAAATATTTACATTACCATGAGCCTTTATTAAGCCTTCCGTCATATCTGCAGGATGTGAAGTCATGTAACGAATTCTCTTAATACTAGATAAATTTGCTATCTCCATAATAAGCTCGTCTAAAGATAAAGTTTTATTTTTATATTCACCATGATAAGCATTTACGTTTTGTCCTAATAAACATATTTCTTTTGCTCCATGTTTAATCAAACTTTTAGCTTCAGTAATAATATCTGGTACAGGTCTAGAATACTCAGCTCCTCGTGTATATGGCACAACACAAAAACTACAAAATTTATCACATCCTTCTTGAATGCTTAAAAATGCTACTGGGTTTTTATTTACTCTAATGTTTTTTAACTCATCAAACTTATTTTCAATTGGAAATTCTGTATCTACTATCTTTCTTGGCTTATTAGATAATCTATTTAATATTTCTGGAAGGCGATGATAGGTCTGGGGGCCCACAACCACATCTACCATAGGTTGCCTCTTAATAATTTCTTTTCCTTCAGCTTGAGCTACACAACCTGCAACTACAATATTTAATTGTTTACCTTTTCTATCAAAATTTTCTTTATAAGGAGCAATTCTACCCAATTCAGAATATATTTTTTCAGCTGCTTTTTCTCTTATATGGCATGTATTTAATATAATAAGGTCTGAATCTTCATAATTTTTAGATATTTTATAACCATGTGGCTTCATTAATTCATACATTCTCTCAGAATCATAAACATTCATTTGACAACCATAAGTTTTAATATAAATCTTTTTCATAGTATCTTAATTAACCTCAATAAAAAATAAAAGTAACCTTAACAAAGCCATTAAATAACCTCAAACATTGTTTCATTATGTTTTAACGATTTTGCTTTTCCAGACATAGCTAAACCTAAACCATAAGCAACCTGTTTCCATGTTAATTCTGACAATACTTTCCTATCAAGGATATCTAATATAGGTTCATGCGCTATTACTATAACCTCAGCACTTCTAAAAGATAACATATTCCATATATGGCTTAACAAACCCATATCACCCCACCAAGATATATATGGTCTCTCGCTTCTGGACATAGGTAGACCATTTATACCTTTGTAACATATTGTAACCGCCTGGACAGCATAACTATTTTTGGTATTTTGCTCATTTTCCATAACAGAAAAAAGTGTAGATTTAAACTTTAATACTCTATTACCGTCAGAAGATGTTCCTTCAGGAAATAAAACAAGTCTTTTACCTTTTAATAAAATATTTTTTATTTCATTTCTTTGGTGTCTAGCCTTCATGGGTCTTCTTTCAATAAATAAAGTATCTTGCATCTTTGCTAAAAAACCAAATAAAGGCCACTTAGCAACTTCTGATTTAGCTATAAAACTTATATTAGTCAATGAAGATAAAATCGAAATATCTATCCATGAAGCATGATTAGATATTAATAATCCTGGCTTTTGAGTATATATTTTACCTACCATTTTTATATTAATATTTAAAGTTTTTAAAAAAGATAAATGAAAATATCTGGGTATACTTTTATAAATATTTATCTTTAAGAGCCTAAATGTAACAAATGGAATAAATAAAATTAAAAGGCTAGAAATTATTAATATTAATTTAATAAGACTTCTTAAAAATATAATCATATACTGTAAGATGGTATAGACTTTCACAATATAGTTATATCCGGTTTATCTAATTCATAATGAGAGCGATACCGTTTAGTAACTTGATCTGTTTTTAAGACTATAAATATATCTGTAGTCCCAAATTGTTTATCTAAAACTGCTCCTTCTCCAATATAGGCACCTAATCTCAAATAACCTTTTACTAAAGGAGGTATAAGACGTCTTGCTTCTTTTATATTAACAGATTCTTTTGGCATAAGATTCATATTTATATACCTATTAGGAAGAGCTATTGGTCTAAATTCTTTTGGAGCCAAATGATAATGATGCAGATAAGAAAGTGGCTTCCTAATTAATTCTGATGAAATCTCAGCAAAACTAGCACAGCCAAACAAAACCTTGATATCATAAAAAAATACATAATTAGCTATACCCCTCCATAAAAGTTGCATTGTTTGACCATTTCTATATCTTTGGTCAACACAAGAGCGCCCTAATTCTAATATTTCACCAGGATAGTTTAGTAAAGCATCAATATTATATTCTTCTGTAGAATAAAAACCTTGATTTTTTTTAGCTTCACTTTTTCTATTTAAACGATAAGTGCCTACTACTTTATCCAAAATTTTGTTTTTAGAATTATCAATAACTAATAAATGGTCCCAATATTTGTCAAAACGATCATAATCACGCTTTGTAGATAACATTTCTGCATTAGGCTGCGCAGACATTTCATCATAAAATACTTTATATCTCAATGCTTGTGCAGCATCAATTTCCTCTTTATTTTCAGCTAGGCGAACTTCAAGACTTCCAGAGTGAACGGCTTCAATATTTTTAAAATAGTCTTCTGCAGCTGCCATATATATTTCCTTAATTAATAAAATTATATTAAAGTTTTATTTTTTTTCCATATAATTCAAGCCTATGTCCTGTTAATTCATATCCTAATTTTTTAGCTACTTTATGTTGAAGTTCTTCTATCTCATCATTAACAAATTCAATAACTTCTCCTGAATCAGTATCTATCAGATGATCATGGTGTTCATTACTAAATATTTCATAACGGGAGCGACCATCTCCAAAATCTCTAACTACAACTATACTTGTATCTTCAAATAATTTCATAGTTCTATAAACTGTTGCCATACTAATATTTGGGTCTACCTTTGAAGCTCTTTTGAAGACTAAATTAGCGTCCGGATGATCATCTGCTTTAGACAAAACTTTAGCGATAATTCTTCTTTGATGAGTAAGTTTTATACCCTTCGAAGCACACATAATTTCTATCGCAGATTTCGCCATTATATTATCCAATTATAATTAGTAAAAGCCATTAATAATTAATATATTATTCTATATTTATCATTATTTTAATATAAAGTATAAAAAAAAGATTATTTAAGGAATATTATGAAAGAAAAATTAGAAAAGGAAATAAGTCTTTTAGGGGAAGTTTGTCCTATGACTTTCGTAAAAACAAGACTTGCCCTGGAAAAAATAAAGACTGGAGATAGAATAAAAATATTATTTGACAGCATAGAAGCCAGAACTAACGTTCCCAGGTCACTAAAAGAATTAAAATATAACATTGTCAAAATTAGTGAATTAAAAGAAAATAATTTTTATATTATAATTGAGAAATAAAAATATAATTATGAAAATTTCATAACTAAAGCATCAACTCTATTTCCCTTATTTTTTCCTCTATAGATCAAATAATATTTTTTTCTTTCTGCAATAATTTTAAAGCCAAATATTTTATAAAAATTTAATGCATTAATATTATTTTTTGAGACTTCTAAATATAGTTCTCCATAATATTTAGGATGACTAACTACATACTCTAATAATTTTTTACCTATATTTTTACCTTGATAAACATTATCGACAGCAATTGTAATTATTTCATTAAAATTTGATATAAAATTTACTACAACAAAACCAAAAATTTTATTATCTGATTCATAATAAAATATTTCAGAGCCACTATTTAATAAATCTTCAAAATCAGAATAATTCCAATTCCTAAAATTAAATTTTTTAAAAGCATTAAGATGAATATTTAATAATTTTATTAAAATATTTTTATCACATTCCTTTAAAGGTTTTATTTTAAAATTCATTTATTTCACTAATGGATTTCTTTTCCATGAAGATGGTTTGCCCGCATTAACTTCTCTAAGATACTGAGGATTTGCATCTAAGAAATTATTTTTATTTATTTTATCTTGAACTATACAATATAAATTTTTGGGCGTTGGAATAGATATATTTTTAATTTCTCCTTTAAATTTTATAGCTTTAGATACTATTTCTACTTCATTTCCTACAAGAACCATTTCATTATTTAACATTGGCAGTTTGATATCTTCATTTATATTAATAAGCCTAGGTGCCAATATAGAATTATAGAATTGATTAAAAATTTCTAAATAATAAAAGCCTGGAGAAGCTTTTATAATCGTACATATATTTTGATTATGTTTATTTATAAAGCTCCTACTCAATAACTCTAAAGATGATAAGCCTGCTATCCTAACATTATTAGTAATTGCCATTCCTTTAATTAATGATAATGATACTCTTATCCCATTAAAATTACCTGGTCCTATAGTAGAAAAAAGTATATCTAATGAATCTATATCAACTTTTAAGTCATTTATCATATTTTCTAAATTTGCAAACATTATTCCAGCACGGTCTTTAAGTAATGGAATGCTTTTTTTATAGTATATTTTTTTTTGATCTCCATAAATCATAATTAAATTATTCAAGGAAAGATCTAAAGCTATATATTTCAACTTAACTACCTCATCTTTTTACTAAACAAACTAGATGTTATTCATTATAATCGTTTTATTCTTTTTTATATATTTTAAAAGGTAAAATATGAACTTAATTGAAATTACAGCAAAGAAACATAATGTCTATGTTGATTTAGCATATGCAAAGAATAATAATTTTACAGGAAAAAAAATCTACATAAAGAAAAAATGTTTTATACATAAAGATGCCTTTCCTAAACTATTGTTAGCAATTTCAATAGCTAAAAGCTTGGGTTATAAATTTAAAATTTATGATGCCTATAGGCCAGTTGAGGCACAAAAGATTTTATGGGATTTTTGTCCTGATAAAAATTTTATTACACCACCAAACATTGGATCGCCACATTCTAGGGGTATTGCAATTGACTTAACTTTAGTAAAAAATAAAAATGAGCTAAATATGGGAACCAATTTTGATTATTTATATAAAGAGTCCTATCATGGAAATACCGATATATCCAAAATAGCTCAAAAAAATAGGTTAATCCTTTTGGGTATCATGACAGCTGCAGGTTGGGATTATTATCAAAATGAGTGGTGGCATTACCAACTTCATAATAGTAAAAAATGGCCATTGATATCTAAAATAGAAGGTAAAATAGATATAATGAAAAAAGATAGATATTATGATTAAATTGCTTTTTAAAATTACGGCATTTATTTATTTTTTATATATAAATAATTTTTACACAAAAGTAAGCTTTGCTAATATTGTTGTAATATCTTATGAAAATTTTAATAATGAAAACTTAAATGTTGAAACAGTAAAAAATCATATAAAGATATTAACTAAAGAAAAATATTTTATTTTTCCTACGCACAATATTATTGATTTATTGACTAAATCCAAAACCTTGCCCAACTATTCAGTTGCAATTACTATTTCAAGTAATAAAAAACAAATGATAACTAAAATATGGCCTATTTTTGCAAAAGCGTCGCTTCCATTTACTTTATTCATAGATCCATATGTAATTAATAAAAATAATGCCTATATGTCATGGAAAGATATAAATGTATTAAAAAATAATGGGGTAGAGATTGGAATTAGAAGTTCTCCTAAAAATATAATAAAAAATATAAATTTATATAAAAATAAATTAAATATAAATCCCACCTCTTATATATATAAGAAGGGTATTTGGAGTGAGGAGGAAATCAGTAAACTAGAAAGTAATAATATAAAAATAGCCTTTACAGATAATTCAGGGCCCATTAGTAAGCATATGTATAAATATAGACTTCCTAGATTTAATGTAGCCAGCAAATTTTCACATAATAATAGATTAGAAACTATCTTAGATACACTTCCTCTTGAAGTTAGAGATATTCTCCCTCAGGGAAACACTATAAAAAATAACCCTCCTCTATACGGTTTTACTTTAATAAATGAAAAACACTTGCCCGTTTGCTACACTAATAATAAAAATAAAGCGGCAGTATCAATAATAAATAAAAATAGAGTTGAAGTTAGAACAAGAGAGTTTTTAGGTTCTAAAGTAAGAATAAACTGCATTTCAAAAAACTCTAATAACAGATTACTTTGGCATGGTTCTCTTTATTGGATTAACAAAAAAAGCAATTACTAAACTTCTTTTACTTCCATAATCTCAGGTATATAATGCTTTAACATATTCTCTACGCCCATTTTAAGAGTAGCCATAGAAGATGGGCATCCTGAACAGGCCCCTCTCATCTCTAGCTCAACTATGCCTTCAGAATAACTATGAAAAACTATATCTCCTCCATGACTTGCTACAGAAGGCCTTACTCTAGTTTCTAATAAGTCCTCAATTTGGATAGCAATTTCTTTATCCTCTTCACTTAATACTGCTTTTGCCTCTTCTTTAACTTCTTCAATAACTTTATCTCCCGACATATAATGTTGCATAATCTGGCTTAAAATAAGAGGCTTTAATTCTTGCCAATCAACATTTTCATCTTTTGTAATAGAAATGAAATCGGTGCCTAAAAAGATACTATTTACGCCATCAACTAAAAAAAGCTTTTTTGCTAATGGTGAACTAGAAGCCTCATTAATATTCATAAAGTTAATACTTTTTATTGGAGAAACTTCTTCTCCAGGAATAAATTTAACTGTTTTAGGGTTTGGTGTTAATTCGGTTTGTATAAACATTATATCCTCTTTTCTATGTTATCTTTTCTATTTCATCCTTACTTAAATTTCCAGGTACAATAGTTACAGGTATATGAATACTACTTGTAAGGCCTGTCGAAAATTTATTAATTAAATAATTTGTTCCTTGACCTTCTGGCGCTGCCCCAAGCACCAGAATACTAATCGTTTTATCTTCATTAATCAAATCTACTATTTTATTATATTTTAGCCCATAAGAAATTATTGTTTCTATTTTAATAGAGAACTCTTGAAAAGTTTCTTTTTTTAGTTCAGTTAATACTCTATTGGCCTCTTCTTTAGCCTCTCTTTCCATCACCTTTTCAACGCCAGCAAAATGCAACATATCATTTGGTTCAATTACGTATAAAATACACACCTGTCCCTTAGAATTTTTTGCCCTCATACAGGCAAACCTTAAAGCAGCTTTACATTCATCAGATGAATCAACACAAACTAAAAATTTTACTTCTCCTGGGATATGCATCAATCAACTTAACCTTTCATATTCTTCTAAATATCTCACTCCCTATATATCCTGCAATTATAGCTCCTAAAGTTGCTAATAATCCATATAAAAAAGGATGCTCTATAGAATAATCATATAAATCCTCTGCTAGACCTTCTTTTGATACTTTTACGCTATTGTTCCATGTAGAAATTAATTTCCCATTACTGTTGAATAAAAAAGACTTAATTGAATAGATACCGGTTGGAGTAATAGCAGGAAGAATAAATTCTGCTCTAAACAATGTATCTCCTATAGTGTTTATATTGTTACCTATATGAAAAAGTCCTCTATTTTTATAAAATATTTTTAATAAATTTTTATAATTATCTCTAGTATTTATATTTGAAGAGAAATTAGTATCCATTTGTAAATTTTCCCAGCCTATTTGAAGTTCTTTTAAAATATTGTCATTAAAATTATCTAAATCTTCTATATT
>Ga0315316_10000196_pt1 | contig 36404 bp, 32 predicted proteins | sample M160m3416metaG_FD_203702 | JGI IMG/M metagenome (GOLD analysis project Ga0315316, IMG submission 203702) | Ammonia-oxidizing marine archaeal communities from Monterey Bay, California, United States - M1 60m 3416 | ecosystem: Environmental > Aquatic > Marine > Intertidal zone | place: USA... | reverse complement strand
AAATAAATTTAATGGATTGCATGCTCCACTGGATGTGGCTCGAAGTCTTCTGGAATGAAGCGGTCCCCGACGCTGAACCCACTCCAACATACAGTGACTGGTACGAGCCTTGGAGTACTTCCGACGGTCAGATCGCAGTTAACTGGGTGAATTACGAGCAATACAAAGGCGCGTGCCGAGTCCTTGGCAAACCTGAACTTGCAGATGACCCCCGGTTTGCTACTCGAGACGCACGGCTCAAAAACTCGGCCGCCCAGAGAAAGGAATTTGCTTCAATACTGCAGTCAATGAGCACTGAAGAAGCTCTTGCTGCTCTTCAGTCAGCAGATGTTCCATGCGCACCGGTCATATCAAGAGAGCAGATTTTTTATGATCCGCAGGTTCTCCATAACGAAACGATACTCGAAATGACTCACCCAACGGCCGGCAGGACTCGAACCGCTCGTCCTCCAGCCAGATACAGCGTTACTCCTACCAGCATCGAGCGACATGCACCCGGTAAAGGTGAGCACACCGATGAAATTTTGACGGAGCTCGGGTTTAGCGCAACTGAAATACTGGACTTTCGAACAGCAAAAATAGTTGCATAAGGATCCAGGAATGCGCGAACCATCAACCGACAAAATTTTTAGCACCGATGGTATTGAAGTTGCCATACATGATTACGGCGGACCGGGTCATCCAACTGTTTTTGTTCACGGAACTGGTCTAGTTTCGAGAATGTGGGAGCCAGTAATGGAACTTCTCGGCAGCAGCTTTCGACCAATCGGGGTTGACCTTCGCTGCCATGGATCCGCTCGCTCCTCACCTGAAGCGCAATTTTACGACCATTGCATGGTTGCTGATTTAGTAGCCGCAATTGATGCGTTAGACTTATCTGAAGCCTGGGTTGTCGGCCATTCAATGGGAGCAGCGACGAGTCTGCTCGCTACCTTGGAACGCCCTCACGCATTTGAGAAAGCGTGGGTGTACGAACCTATTATCTTCGAACGCGAAGTTGAACGCCCAGCCGGCTCTTTTGATTTCATAGAAGCCGCAAAAGGTCGTCGTTCAGTATTTCCTTCACGGAACGAAGTAATTAGAAGATACGGCAGTCGTTCACCATTAAATGAACTACACCCAACCTGTTTAGCAGCATACGTTCAGCACGGATTTGAACAACAACCCAACGCCGAGATCAAACTCCGCTGCGACCCAATTCTCGAAGCACGTGCTTTTGAACAATATTTACAAGATGGCTGGGAGAAACTACCAATGATTACTGTTCCTACACGAGTAGCTTTTGGAACTGAGTCTGATCAACAGCCTCTCCAGTCAGCCTGCGAAGCTATCGCTGTTCGACTTCCTAGAGGGGAAATTAATCCTTTTGAAGGAAGCAAGCATTTCGGCTGCTTCGGTCCATTAGAAAAATCAGCGCAATCGATTAAGGACTGGTTCCTCTCCAACTAAAAATTAAAACCGCAAAAGAGCTTCCTGAGCGACCGAAGCGATTAGCTGGCCATCTTGCCACATGCGAGCGTGAGCTAAGCCTCTTGATCCATGTGCAGTCGAAGGCCACTGCTCTACATATATCCACTCATCTGCTCGAGCTGGTCGATGGAACCACATCGAGTGATCCAGACTAACGCACATTGTCCCTTCTGTTCCCCAGGTTCTGTTAAATGGAATAAGGAGAGTATCAGATACGCAATCGTCACTCATGTACGCGATAACCGCTGCATGAACCGCAGCATCATCGTCTAGTCTCCGCTTCGCCTTAAACCAAAAATCAATTCCGCCTTTACCCGAAGGTCCAGTCGGCGCCCACGGAGCATGAGCAATTCTGTATTCCACTGGGCGTTCACTCGTTGACCACTCCTCACCGAATATTGGACCTACGCGCTCAATACATTCTGCGAAAGTCGGCAACAACTCTGGAGCTTCCACTCCTTCAGGAAAATCGGGAGAAATTATCAGTTCGCTACTTTCTAAGGACTGGAAAGATGCTGTCAATTCGAATATGTTTCGATCTTCTTGCATTGCTCGCACTCGGCGTTGGGCGAATGACCGCCCATCTCGAATTGACTCAACTTCATAGTCAATCGCTTGGCTTCCGTTTCCTGGCCGAAGAAAAAGCGCGTGAATCGAGTTCATAATTCGGTCTTTTGACACCATCTGGTAAGCAGCCGCAATGCCTTGCGCTAGTTGATGACCTCCAAATAAGCCGAATTCATCATGTCCGGAACTCTGACCCAAGAACGACCTATCGCCCGATTTTTTTAAGGCGATAATACTCAGCAAATTACTTAATGCATCATCCACAATATGACAGATTGGCAGAGTTCATCACTCATTGCTATCTCTAATAGCTAAGAATGTCTTCTGGCGTCATCAGATGATGAAGTTCGTTAAGCGTGGAGACAACACGCCTGTCATTTCTAGCCAAGACACGATGGATAGACGCATGAGCTGGGCGAAAGAACATATCCATATTGATGCCGAGAAACTCTGCGATGTACGCATTGATCACTCCGCCGTGGCAGGCAACTACAATTCGCTCTCCCGGGTGCTTACTTATAAGCCCCTCTATCGTGTTCGACACTCGGCGTCGAAGTTCAAAACCTGACTCGGTGTAAGGATATGTATCCCATCGCAGCTCACGACTGAAACGTCTTCTGGCTCCTTCCATCTCAATCTCGTCGATAACATCTGATGGATGTTGAGTCGGTTCCAGATCGCCAAACATATGGATCTCTTCAAGGGATTCCAGCACCGTGACTTCCAGCGAGTGAAACTGAGCTACGGCTAAGCCAGTGTCGTGAGCTCTTTGAAGCTGCGAAGAATAAACGGCACTAAAGTCCTCTGCGGCGAGAGCTCGTCCCGCTGCCAGCGCTTGACTATGCCCTAAGTCGGTTAAAGGCGGATCACGCCAAGCCGCTATCGGTGCATCTGGTCCTGGGAAGTTTTGCTGCCCATGCCGCACTAATACGATTTCGGTTCTCGCAAGATCGTCAGTAAGGAACGCTCTATCTATTGGAGTTCGGTCAGATTCAGGTTTAGGTGTTGACACAATAAGTAAGATTACTCGGTAGTTCTATTCAAATTGTCTCGTACCCAGGCGGCGAGATAAAACCGCCAATCTCATTTTCCATTAATTCAGCGAATCGAATCGAACGCCGGTCATGCAAGTGCGGAGCAACAATTTGAAGACCAGCTGGTAACCCGTCGATTAAGCCGGCAGGTGCAACTGTGCTTGGCAGATAAACGTTACAGCTCAAACCAGCCCAAAAGAGTTGATCTACAACCGGTTCTTGAGAACCATTAACCTCAATAGTTCGCTCTGGTCGATCACCTTCATGGTCATGCACAAATGCTGTAGACGCCGCCGTCGGACACAGCAAAAGGTCGTACTCTTCGAAATAGTTAGCCCAGGCTATTCGATATTTAGCTCGCTGCTCATCGTGAATACTCCATTCGCGATGACTCATTCTCATAGCGTGATCAACTAGGTTCCGGTAGGAGCGATCTCCTCGTTCCCAAGCGCGAGCTCCTTGTTCGGCTCCGACATAAACATCATCAGAAGCTGCAGCTCCGTTAGCTGCTCGAAGCAGCATCAAATAGTTCTCAAAAAATTCTTTCTGATCGAAATCAGGCGCTGAGTCCACTACTGACAGCCCAGCTTTAGCCAAGTGGTCAATAGTGTTCTGCAGTTGATTCACAAGCTTCAAGTCAGTTTCACATGCTGGAGATTCCAAAAGTACGCCGACCCGAAAGTCGGACAGCCGGTTTTGCGTTGCTGGCGGAAGTTCAACTCGGTAACCAACCTGGTCATAGCCAGCAGGGCCGGCCAGAACGCTTAGCCCCAAGTCCAAGTCGCGAGCGCTTCGCGCCAATGGCCCACAAACAGCAATATCGCCGGCAGTTTCACAACCTGGAGGGAGAATGCCATCTTGAGGCACTAAACCATAAGTGGGCTTATGCCCGAACACTCCAACATAATGTGCCGGGTTCCTTATCGACGCCCCGATATCGCTCCCCAACTCTAGCGCCGACATACCAGTAGCCAAAGCTACTGCAGAACCTCCAGAAGAACCGCCGGGCGTACGATCCAAATCCCATGGGTTATTCGTGCAACCATATATCTCGTTATAAGATTGCCAGTCTGCGAGCATATACGGGACGTTTGTTTTACCCCAAATGATGGCGCCTGCATCCAGCAATCTTCGCACTGCTACGGCATTTTCACGCGGAACATTTCCGATCCATTCCGGATTTCCCCAAGTCGAAGCAGTATCGGCCCAATCATAAGCTTCTTTAATCGTCATTGGAATACCGTGGAGCGGCCCCCAATACTCGCCGCGGGCCGCAGCAGCATCAGCCTCCGCAGCCCGCTTTACAGCTTCCTCTATTCTGGTAACCACGACTGCATTCACGCTCTCATTGAAAGCTTCGTATCGCGACAAAGATTTTTGCAACAACAACGAAGCTGAGACTTCGCCGCTCTTAATCATTTTTGCTAATTCAGTTACAGATTTAAGCTCTTGGTTCTCAGTCGTCACAGGGCAATACTAGACCAGAAATCCTCCGTAATCGCTACTTCACCGACTACCCCAAACAAGACCCACGTTAACCAGTAAAGACAAAATATTCATCTATCAACCATCGCTTTAAAAGTGCCATTTACTGAAGTAAGAAAGTGTTTCACATCTAAATCTGAAGTAGCCAAGTTTAAGCACCCCATTCCATAACCACTGAAATAAACTTCCCGCTCCAGAAGAAGCTGCTGAAAATCGAGCATCAACTGTGACTCGTCGCTTGAGTGCATCGCATCTCGGTAACTTCTAATCGGCCTGCTATGCGGGTGGATACGAAACAGTGACCCTGCTCCAGTTACTTGCCAATCAAGCCCGGACGAATCAAACAGCTCTCTTAAGCCAGACCTGATCATTTGGCCAACAATTTCTAATCGACTGAACGCGCCTTTTTGTAGCTCTTTCATACAAGCTAAGCCAGCCGCCATTGTTATCGGGTTCGCTGTGTAGGTACCGCCAGAAGGAACAGCAGCTCGATCTCCCTGCATCGCAGTAAACACATTCATCACTTCTTCTCGACCCGCAATAGCACCAACTGGGAAACCGCCACCAATAATTTTTGCTAGCGCCGTCAAATCTGGATCGAACGGATAAATAGTCTGCGCTCCGCCGCTTGCCAGTCTGTAGGTAATCACTTCATCTAAGATCAACAGTGCGCCGACAGAACGAGTTGCTTCTCGTAGAGCAAAAATAAATTCTTGCTCTACCTGGGGCATACCAACTCGACTAGGCATCGGATCAACTAGAACGGCTGCGAGCTCATCTCCCACCTCAGCGATAGCCTTTCTAGCTCCTTCGACATCATTAAACGAGATGACTCTAACTTCCTCAGTAAGTGACTTAGGAGCCCCAAGCGCATAAGGAACAGTTTCCGGTCTCGCCACACTCCCCCAATTCGACGGATCGGAACCTAGGCTGGCTTCAGCGTGATCGTATGTTCCGTGATAGCTACCTTCAACTTTTATAATCTTGGCACGGCTAGTAAACGCTCGGGCGGCCTTAATCATGCCCATAACAGCTTCAGTGCCTGAATTACAAAACCGAATCTTCTCAAACGATGGCGTTCGAGCGCACAGAAGTTCAGCCAATTCAATTTCTAGCTCTGTCGCAAATGAAAAAGCGGTTCCTTTTTTCATCTGAGCTTGCACAGCACGTTCTACTTGAGGATCAGCATGGCCTAAAATTATTGAAGTAAAATTATTGTTGCAATCTAAATACCGGTTGCCGTCTACGTCCATCACCCATGCCCCTTCTCCTTCAGCGACATACACCGGGTGGGGTTTTATCAAAACAGTTGATCTAGATGCTCCGTCTGGGATAACACGTCTCGCCCGCTCATATAGCTCAGCGGACTTAGACGATGATTCCGGATAGCTTCCTGACATTTCAATAGTCTTGCATGCATTGACGCGCAAAGATTAGTAAAACTATTAACAAATTCAGCTCTGGAGGTTCACATGGCCATCAACATCAGCGAAGGACCGTTAGCCCCATGGCGTATCGGCGTAGACGTTGGCGGAACGTTCACTGACTTGGTTTTAGCGGATTCAGATGGGTCGACTTGGGTGGCGAAAGTACCGTCTTCTCCCTCCGACCCAAGCCAAGGAGTAATGCGAGCAGTTGAGCAAATCGCAGCTGATTTCGGGTTAACAGTTTCTGACATTCTTGAAGAATGCGCGCTATTTGTCCACGGCTCCACGGTCGCAACTAACACTATGTTGGAAGGCAAAGGAGCGGTTGTTGGTTTAATTACAACCGAGGGTTTCAGAGATACCATCGAAATTCGCCGCGGTCTTCGCGAGGATCAATGGAATCATCGCGCTCCCTATGCCCCAGTTTTAGTTCCTCGATATTTACGACATTCAATTCCTGGGCGGATTGATGCTGATGGCAGCGAACACAAACCTTTAGATTTGTCAGGGCTTCCACAGATCCTGAAATCTTTTAAAGACGAGGACGTAGAAGCAATATCCATTGCCCTAATGAACAGCTTCGTAAATGATACCCATGAGCAACAACTAGCTGAAGCAATTCGCGAAACCTGGGACGGAAAGTGGGTCACCACATCAAGTTCTGTATCACCGTTAATGGGTGAATATGAGCGAAGCTCTACTGCAGTAATCAACTCGGCGCTATCACCTCGCATAGTCAGTTACTTGAGGAATCTGGATTCTGAACTTGCCTCATTAGGACTTACCCGACCAGTTCTACTTGTCCAGTCAAATGGCGGAGCTTCATCAGTTGATCAGTTATCTGCCCGACCAGTAAATCTTTTACTCAGCGGACCAGCGGCAGTAGTTGGAGCATTGAATTTATATCGCCGCTCTATCGACAAAGCCAACCCCCAGGAAGAAGACCACGGAAACATTCTTTCTATGGAGATAGGCGGGACCTCATGCGACGTTCTCTTAATGTCGCAGGGGGAAGTTGCAACAAGAGATGACGTGACTATCGCTGGTTATCACGTGTCCACACCAGCCATCGATATTCATACTGTAGGTGCCGGAGGCGGAACAATCGCAGGAGTTGATGATGCTGGTCTTCTATATGTTGGACCAGAAGGAGCAGGTGCGCTGCCAGGCCCTGCTTGCTACAACAAGGGTGGCACTCAACCAACAGTCACCGATGCTCACCTGGTCCTCGGCAGGCTTCGCTCTGGAAAATCTGCAGGAGGGACGTTAGACCTAGATTTTCTTCTAGCCCAAAAAGCAATTAGAGCTCATGTGGCAGAACCACTAGGAATGACAGTTGAGCAAGCGGCAGCAGGAATAATTGAGCTCGTAGAACAACATCTTTTAAGCGCCGTCGAACATATCTCGATTGAACGTGGACACTCACCAAAACGTTTTACTCTCGTAGCAGGTGGCGGTGCAGGTCCGATGCATGGCGCTAGCGTCGCTGCAGGCCTTGGCTGCGAACGTGTATACATTCCGCGAGATGCCGGTGCACTCTGCGCAATTGGAATGCTCCATGCAGATGTACGACAGGATTTTACTCAATTTTTGATGGGTTCGATAGAAACTCTTCCAAGACAAGACATTGAAAAAGGCTTTGGCTCACTCCGCGAAAAAGCTCTTAAGGTCATGGATAAAGAAGGATTTACATCGGAACAAATTAGTCTTTCCTTTGAGCTCGAGTTACATCACCCTGGTCAGCTTTGGGCAATTCGCGTCCCAGTGCCTAACGCCGACTTCGATAAGACAGCGATACGAGACGCCTTTGAGACTGAATATCTTCGCTTGTATGGGCATGTGCAAGACCAAGGAACGATCATGGTGTCGTCATTACGATTGATAGCTCGTGGAGCAACCGAAAAATTAGCTTCACATATGCAAGAGCACTCACAACGAAATCCTCAACCAATAGCTCAACGAATGGTCTGGTACCCCACAGACGGATGGGTTGAAACTCCTATTTTTGATGGCAAGGAGGTCTACGCCGGAGCCCGCATTGATGGACCTGCCCTAGTCGAAGAGACAACAACTACAGTCATTGCTAGGCCTGGTGATAGTTTATGGGTAGACACGAATGGCGATTTTTTTATAGACGTAGCAGCTGAAGAGAACACAACTCAAGGTTCTCAAACAGCCGAAGATACTGTTGACCCAGTGACTCTAGCTCTTATGCAGAATCGCTTAGATCAGATCACCAAACACATGGGTTGGGTCATGACTAGGACTGCTCGAAGCACCATCTTCAGCCAAAGCCACGACTTCAGCTGTTTCGTCACGACCCCAGATGGAACCTTAGTAGCAAACGCAGATGGCATCCCGATCCATACCGGTGGCGGAGGGTTCGCAGTCAGGGCACTATTAAGCAAATTCAACGGCAGAATAAACAGAGACGACGTCTTTCTGCTATCTGATCCATACGTTGCAGGCGGTAATCATCTACCTGACTGGGTAATTGCCCGACCAATTTTCATAGATGATGATACAAAACTCGCAGGTTTCTGTTGTAATCGCGCACATCAGTCAGACATCGGCGGAGGCTTAGCCGGCACCTATAACCCGCAAGCCACAGAAATTTGGCAGGAGGGAATACGCCTGCCGGTCTTAAAACTAGTTGAAGGCGGGCAGGTCCGAGAGGACCTGTGGGAGTTGCTTTTGATTAACTCACGAACGCCAGAACTTTTAGATGGAGACCTTCTAGCGATGCTCGGCTCGACTCGGATCGGCGGGGAACGAGTCACAGCCTTGGTAAACGAACTCGGTCCGAAACCATATCTGAATTACCTTGATGGAGTACTCGAGCATGCAGATCGCAGAATGCGGGCAGCCATAAAACAACTTCCAAACGGCGTCTATCTAGGAGAGGACCATAGCGACAATGATTGTTTCGTCAGCACTGACATAGCGATTCGAGTCAGCATGACAGTTCACGATGATCACATCGACTTAGATTTCGCAGGAACTGACCCACAAATTCAGGGTTTCAAAAATAGTTCTTTGGCTAATACCTACTCATCCGTATACCTAGCTGTTTCATCATTTTTTGATACATCCATTCCTAGAAACGAAGGCACATACAGATCTTTAAAAATACACGCCCCCGAAGGCAGCATCGTTAACGCTCTGCCACCAGCGCCGATGACAATGAATACCGTCTACGTGGCTCATGAAATTGTAATCGCAGTTTGGCAAGCACTAGCGCAAGCTGATCCTTCCCGAGCTTGTGCAGCCTGGTCAAAAACTATGCATGGACACGTAGCCGGAACTCGCGAAGACGGAACTACGTGGGTCATGTATCAGTGGCATGCGATGGGAACCCCAGGGGCCACTGCCGAGCGAGACGGATTCGCCCAGATGGGACATCTAATAAGTCTCGGCGGGCTAGATATGCCCAATCTTGAATTTCACGAACAGCAATATCCAGTTAGATACATTCGTCACGAACAACGAACCGATAACGCTGGCCCGGGCCAAATGAGGGGCGGCACAGGAGTTCGATACGAGGCTGACATCTTAGAGCCAGCTATCTGGTCTTTCCGAGCCGAAGGACTGGACACTCCTAGCGGAATAGGAATCTTAGGCGGAGGAACTGGTGGTGTGGGACTCGAGTGGGTAACACCCGTGGATGAACACACCGATGGGCCCGAATTCATTCCCCCAAAATATGGCGTAAAGAAGTTAGGCCCAGCTCGCATGGTCGCGGAAACTCCCGGTGGAGGTGGCTGGGGTAACCCATTCACTCGCGACCCGCAATTGGTTTTACGAGATGTTCGAGATGGCATAGTGAGTCGTGAAAGCGCCGAAAGTGAATACGGCGTAGTGATCTATCCGAACAAATTCTTATTAGATACCGAAGCTACTCTTTCTCTGCGATCCATGACCAACCGATAAAAGCTAAACTCGCATTCAACAAACGATTTTGCGCAGTTGGTTAATCTAGCCCGAAGGTGAGGTAGCCTCATCTTCACTTAACTAAAGTATTTTCACGACTATTTCAGGGGGCTCACGATGGCTTCATCTGGTTCGATACTAGGCAACGCAGTGAGACGGAAGGAAGACCCAGGTCTTCTAACCGGAACTAATAAATATTTTGACGATCTAGACGTTGGATCGGTTCAGTTAGTCTTTGTTCGATCAACAATGGCCCATGCCATTATCGAATCGATTGAAACCGTTGATGCGGAAGCTATGCCGGGAGTATTAGGCATCTACACATCAAAGAACCTTGAAATGGCTGCTGTTAACGGTTTCCCAATGGTGGACCCCGCCATGGACCGCCCACCGCTAGCGACAGATCGTGTTCGTTTCGTTGGCGATATTGTCGCAGCAGTTGTAGCAGAGACTACGCGTCAAGCAGTCGATGCCGCAGAGCAAATAATCATCGATTACTCCCCGTTACCAGCCCACGCAGATGTAGAAGCAGCGATCCTAGAAAGCGCTTCTGTCATTTGGGAAGGTCAATCATCTAATGTTTGTCTTGAAACCGCCCTACCTGAAATGGATATACAAGACTCAACCGATCCTTTTGAGGGCGCGGATGCAGTCGTCCATGAGAGAATCCTAACTCAACGACTCGCTGGGGTTCCGATGGAACCTAATGGCTGCGTGGCTATTCCTGGAGAAAGCGGGAAGCTAAAGTTTTTTGTCTCCACTCAAAATGCTCACAGCGTCCGCGATGCTTTGGCACCTAACTTAGGGATGGACCCCGAAGACCTTCACGTTCTTGCTCCCTGGGTGGGTGGAGGTTTCGGCCCTAAAGCAGGCCTCTACGTCGAGCACATAATCGTTGCAAAATGTGCCCTGGCTCTCGGCCAACCTGTTAAGTGGACAGAACAACGTGGAGAGAACATGGTCGCTATGGGCCATGGCAGAGCTATGGTGATGAACACTGAAATGGGCGTCAAAAAAGATGGCACGATCGTAGGCCTACGAGCTCGAGTTCTTGCCGAAACAGGTGCCTACCCTGGCATCGGAGCTTTCTTGCCAGTGCTTACCCAAACCCTCAGTCAAGCCGTCTACAACATTCCTACAATTCACTTTCAGGCGCATTCAGTAGTAACGAACACAACAACAACCGTTGCCTACCGAGGAGCCGGACGGCCTGAAGCGACACAGATGGTTGAGCGAATCTTAGATAAGGCCGCCCAAGCAATAGGAATGGACCCATCAGAAATTCGCAGAAAAAACTATATACAGCCTGATCAATTTCCAATGACAACAATCACTGGAGCCAACTACGACTCGGGAGACCACGAGAAAAGTCTTGATGCTGTGCTAGCGGCTTCTGATTACACCAGCCTTAGAGCAGAGCAGGCAAAACGCCGAGCCGCCGACGACAATAAAATGCTCGGCATCGGACTCGCCTCGTACGTCGAAGTAACAGCCCCTCTGGGATTACACGCCGAATACGGAAAATGTGAAATCAATGCAGACGGGTCCGCTACTATTCGGGTCGGCACAAGCTCCCACGGACAAGGACACGACACAGCATTCTCGATGATCGTCGAAGACATGCTCGGAATCCCCTCTGCAAACGTAACTCATATAGATGCCGATACTGAAGAAGTTAAACAGGGCGCCGGAACAATGGGATCGAGATCGCTGCAAACTGCAGGATCTGCCATATATGAAGCCAGCAAGGTAGTACTCGAAAAAGGCAAGCAACTAGCGGCGAACATGTTAGAAGCCTCCGCCGACGATATTGTCGTCGGCGAAGGAGCTCTCCAAGTGGCCGGAGTACCAGCCAAATCAGTTAGCTGGGCAGAACTTGCAGCAGCGGTTGACGACAACTCAGTGCGCCCGTCAGACATGGATGGCGGACTTGACCACGAACTCGTCTTTGACGAAGGCGATTCAACGTTCCCATTTGGCTCTCATGTGGCAGTTGTAGAGGTCGATAGGGAAACCGGCGAAGTGGAGTTGCTTCGTCATATCGCTGTAGATGACTGCGGCACTATTCTCAACCCTATGCTTGTAACCGGTCAACAGCACGGGGGCATAGCGCAAGGCATTGCACAAGCTCTCTGGGAGCAAGTGCAATACGATGAAGACGCTAACCCTGTCACTGCCAATCTGATGGATTACCTAATGCCATCGGCAGCAGATCTACCAAGTTTCGAAACCTCTAACACCGAGACAGCTAGCCCAAGAAACCCGCTCGGAGCCAAAGGAATCGGAGAGTCTGGAACTATTGGGTCCACTCCTGCTGCCCACAATGCAGTCTGCGATGCGCTGAGCCACTTGGGTATTGAGCACATTGACATGCCGTGCACTCCCCAAGCTGTGTGGAAAGCACTTCAGACTGTTTGAAGTAACCTAAGATCAGCTTCTACAAATTACATTTAATAGCGCTTCAAGCTTCGACAAGTAGTAAAAGTGCGATAATAGTAAGCGCTACCAACAAGGCAACTAAAGGTAGCTGAGCAGCCAAACTTTCCCTTTTCTTAAGGCTCTCCAACGCACGATCATGCCCGACAACTACGCCCGCTACGTGGCCAGCAATAATACCTGAGGCTTGCACGGCAGCGATCGTCGTTGAGCTCACTATCCGATAGTTGACATAATTCGTTCGCGTACCAAAAAGATCCCATCCAAGCCCAAACGGATCACTCGCCTGAATCAACAAAAACTGGCCTTCAAAAATAGCCATTGAAAAGTAATGAGCTATGCCGTAGCCCACAAGGACAGGAACCAGAGAGACAGCAAATCCATCCTCAAACATTGGATCCTCATTCTCATCCTTACGCTGCATCATTCGCACCGCACCGAGAAATAAAGAGATGATTAACGCTGTTACAAATAACAAACCCAGGGTGTTAACAAACGTTCTTGCCCACTCCAATTTCCCGCTTATTAACGAAGTCCACCAATCCGTACGCGACAATCCATCGAAAGAAGTGCCACCAAGAACCACAAGCACCACAGCAGCAAGACCACGTTGGGTAGGGACGTCCGCTAAGCCAACAATAGGCCTACGAACTATTAGCTGATTCGCTCGAACTGTGAAACAAGAAACAGAAGACATGAGGCGGGTCAGAACAGCTAACGGGTCATTATTACCTAACCACGTTGTTCCGCCTCGCACAGCACCTTGGCTGCACCACCCAACCCAAACGATAAGCATGATGGCCAGTGGTGTCCGACCGGCCGGCCGATGAAAAGATAGCTCTAGCCATAGAAACAGTAGAAGAAAAAAAGCTGCTCCATATAACGAACCGGACTGCTTCGAAGTCGGACGGGCATGTCTAAATTTCTTAGTTAAAGAAGCGATCGCTTCGAATGGACTGAAAAGACGCCACAAGTCCCCAAACACAACTGAACTCAAAGGAATAACAATCCAGAAAAGCACATAGACCATTCTGGGAGCAATATTTTCTACCGTGCTGTCTTCTACAAAAAGCGCAGACCACAGTGAGACCCCAACAGCAAGCGCTCCGAGAGTTCTTGTTATACTTGTGACAAAAATTACTGCACCGGGATTAACAGCAAATACAGTACGCCCCTCGGCTATTGCTGCAAACCGTGGCTCTTTCCAACCTGTTAGTAGAGCAGCAAACGAAACGAAGACTGCTACTCCAGCCACGACTGCAAGAGTCCCGACAGAAAGTGGGAGATCTCCCCTCGCTCCAATCCCATGTGCGAGCAGCATCATCGAATTTCTACTTTAGATATAAGCAGGCCTGCGTTCTCCAATTCGATCTCAAAGAGTCCTGGAATTGAGGCTTCGAAAACAAGCACAGCAGAAATTCCCGGCTCGATTGTTGCGACAAGATCATAACCATGGAGATGTAGAATTTCTGCTGCGTCAGAGGCGACAGCGAAAGCAACCACTTCCCCTAACTCAGCCCGAACTCTTTGAACACCACCTGCTACTTCGCCTTTGATGATTTGAACTGAATGTTTAACGTCTATCAATTCAGAGTCAAATGGAATATTGAGACTATGAGCAGCTCCGGCTGCGTGCTCATGAGAATGGCTATGCCCCGATTCAGACTCTTCGCTCTTATCTCCAAGCGCTCCAGAATCTGCGTTACTGCCTGAACAAGCTGCCAGTAACGTAGCTACCAAAATTATTTTCACTGCCACGAATCTCATCTGCTCATCTTTCAAATCTTCTTGCGTTGTAGCACGCTTATTCACACGCCGGTGAAAACGCGTTATTTCTATTTTCTTAGGCGCTATATTCTGGCCACCGAAGTCTGTCAACGGCGCGAATCACTCTAAATAATGTTAAAACCTATTCATACAAAAAGCACATCTAGCCCGCCGCGGCGGCTAACGTAACCGCCGCAGCTAAATTCTTATGAAGGGACAACAATGAGCACCGATTCAGCAACCGATCCGGTGATAGTGGCAACAGCAAGAAGCCCTATCGGTCGGGCCTTTAAAGGCTCACTAACAGAGATGCGTCCAGATGACATGAGCGCACAAATTGTAACTAAGCTTCTTGAGAAGGTTCCCGAACTTCCTAAAGAAGAAATAGAAGATCTCATCATGGGAACAGGTTCGCCAGGCGGCGAGCAAGGGTTCAATATTGGGCGCGCCACAGCTGTTCTCGCAGGCTTAGGAGATGTCCCAGGAACAACCGTAAACCGTTACTGCTCTTCCTCTCTCCAAACAATTCGCATGGCTGCGCACGCTATCAAAGCTGGCGAAGGCGACGCCTTTATCGCAGCTGGAGTTGAGTGTGTCTCCCGCTACGCGAAAGGCAATTCCGATAGCCTGCCAGATACAGCCAACCCAATTTTTAAAGGACCAGGAGCTAGAAGTAAAGTTCGTTCTGAAGGCGGCCATGGCGTTTGGACTCCCGCCGAGGGACTTGCCGACTTATACATCTCGATGGGTGAGACAGCTGAGAACGTAGCCGAGCTCAAAGGCGTAAGCCGAGAAGCCATGGATGAGTACGGCGTAATGAGCCAGCATAAAGCCGAAGCAGCTATTAATCGAGGTTTCTTCGAACTTGACATTACGCCCATCCAACTGCCCGATGGCACGGTCATCAGCAAAGATGACGGCCCTCGAGCTGGAGTAACTCTTGAGGCTGTTAGCCAAATGAAGCCTGCCTTCAGACCAGATGGAAGAGTAACCGCAGCTAACGCTTGCCCATTAAACGACGGCGCTGCGGGCGTAGTTGTCATGAGCCGGAAAAGGGCAGAAGAACTCGGAATTACGCCGTTAGCGCGAATCATTTCTAGTTCCGTTTCAGCTCTCAACCCTGAAATCATGGGGCTAGGACCTATCGAAGCGATCAAGAAAGCGCTCGCTCGCGCCGGGATGACTATAAAAGACATTGATCTTGTCGAAATCAACGAAGCGTTCGCTGCCCAGGTAATACCTTCGGCAGATGAACTTGGAATCGACATGGTAAACCAGCTCAATGTTAATGGTGGTGCAATTGCGCTTGGACACCCATTTGGTCAAACCGGGGCACGCATCATGACAACGTTGATTAACGGTTTAACCGACTCTGACAAGACCTTCGGTCTTGAGAGCATGTGTGTAGGCGGAGGCCAAGGCATGGCCATGGTTATTGAACGCCTCAACTAAAAGTAATAAACCGCTTTATAGATGAGCCGGCGCTTGCTTTTGCAGGCGCCGGCTTTTTTTAATAACGAATCCAACCAGTAACTACTTCAACATGACTTGTCTGCGGAAACATATCTAACACATCTACCTGATCGAGCTGATATCCAGCAGTTCGCAGCAAACTGGAATCTCGGCTGAGGGCTCCAGCGTCACACGAAACAAGCATCACATGTGGCGCTCTAGTTGTAGAAATAACATCTACTGCTTCTTGTTTAAGCCCCGCGCGAGGTGGATCTGCTATCACCACGTCTGCTAGTTCTGGCACCCATTTTTCTACATTTGAGCGGACAATGGTTACGTGGTCTCCCAGGTTATGCTCTGCATCAAGGGTCGCAGATATCGACGACTCGACTGCAGTTACTTTGTCGAACCAGTCTCCTACCGTTCCAGAGAACAAACCTACCCCGGCGTAAAGATCCACCATGGCTCGTTCACCAGCATTTTTTCGATCCAGCCATTCCGCAGCAAGCGCAACTAACATTTCAGCTCCCTCCGGAGAGCTCTGGAAAAAAGACTGGGCTGAGATACGCCAAGTAATACCCGCTACCTCTTCAGTGATGAAAGCTTTTTTTCCTTTACGAACTTCATTGCGGCCGATTATTTGAACCCCTTCAGGCAAGACAAAACCTTCGGCGGAGGGCTCGCCCAATACCAAACGATCGCCTGTCCGACTTCCGACGCGTATCACCGCTTCAGCAGCATTTCCGAAAAACCCTCCAGCGATAATCTCTTGTATGGACGAATGCGCTACAAGACAGTCAGACACTTGAACTAAGTCGTTAGATGACCGGCTCCTATAAGCTGGCCGACCTTCTTCTATGCCCAAACGAACGGTCGTTCTATATCCAACAGAATTTGGCCCCGACACGTAGCCAACCTCCGGGATTTCTTCTTGTTGAAACTTCCGCAGAGCTGACTCAACAACAGCGATCTTTGCTTCAGCTTGAGCATCCTCATCGAGATGCTGCCAGTCACAACCACCGCAACCGCGCCGAATGTTCTCACACGGAGGCTCTCTTCTACCATCGCCAGGGTGTAAAATGTTCGTGATGCTACCTCTCGCGAATTTGTCTTTCTGTTCAGTAAGTTCTATTTCCAGCTCATCGTTCAGCGCTGAACCTGGCACGAATACGATTCGGCCATCGTTGAGACGGCCGACTCCATCACCACCGATTGCAAGATCATGAATGTTGACTCTCATAAGCACTCTGACCAGGCTACGGTCAACAACATGCCACGCTCTATAGAAATCGTTCCATCCGTACTTCCTGCAGATTTTTCTCGGTTGGGAGAAGAATGTATTGCCCTCGAAAAGGCTGGGGTAGATCGCATCCAATGGGATGTCATGGATGGAGTTTTCGTTCCAAATTTGACCTTTGGACCTGATGTCATAGCAGCCTGCCGACCTCATGTTGATGTAACGTTTGAAGCCCATCTTATGGTGGCAAACCCTGACGAGTTGTTACACACGTATGTGGACGCCGGATGTCAGATGATTATCGTACATGTCGAGACAACCCCACATCTCCACAGAACGCTGGGCGCTATCAGGGATCTTGGTTGCAGGCCAGCAGCTGCACTCAACCCTGCAACACCCCTGAATGCTGTGGCACATGTCCTGGATCTTTTAGACATGGTTCTTGTTATGACTGTAAACCCTGGATTTGGTGGGCAAGCGTACATACAGTCGATGGAGCCCAAGGTTCGCGCTTTGCGTCAAATGATTGCAGCTAGCGGACATGATGTTGACATAGAAGTTGACGGAGGAATTTCATCCTCAACTATCTCGGGCGCATCGGCCGCAGGAGCAAATGTTCTTGTTTCTGGAAGTGCTCTGTACAAGTATGAGCAAGGACTCGAATTCGGAGTTCAAAGCCTTCGACAACTAGCGCTAGAAGCCCAAGTCGATTGAGAGCACCCTCGCTTCTATTATCGATTTTTCTACTGGCCCTTAGCTCTTTCGGCTGCGGAAAAAATGATTCTCCTAGCACACAGTCTTTCTGCCGCTCTATCTCAGAATTACAGTTAAACGATGCTTTAAGCCTCAACATATCGGTAAATGATGATGCCAAAGTTCGCCTTGCCATCGGACAAACAGCTACTCTTATGGCCAAAGTCCTGGCAGAAACACCAAATAAGAACCAGAAAGATGCAGCTATTATTTCAGCTTTTATTAACGCTCTCTCAGATGCAGTGTCCAAAAGCGACTTCGACAAGCCACTTGAAAGAGCTGCTGCTCTGAGTGCAGTACAGCAAGCTTTCGCAGCATCTCTCTACCCAGCTGTGAGCAAATTCAATGCCTTCACGGCTCGAGCCTGTTCGCCAGGCCCGAGACCCTAGCGTAAATCCACTTAATTAATCTCTCCGCGCTTCACTATCACGTGATCGCAGAGGCCATAACTTTTGGCTTGTTCAGCTGTGAACCATCGATCTCTTTCACTGTCTGCCGTCACCTGATCCACTTCTTGACCACTATGCATACCAATTATCTCAGCCATCAGCTTTTTAATGTAAGACATTTGTTCAGCTTGAATTGCTATATCAGAGGCTTGTCCTCGCACTCCACCTGAAGGCTGGTGCATCATTACTCGTGCGTGTGGCAGGCAGTATCGCTTTCCTGCAGCTCCAGCTGTTAGCAGGAACTGACCCATTGATGCGCCCAAGCCCATACAAACGGTAGCTACATCACAACTCAGGAACTGCATAGTGTCATAAATAGCCATACCCGCCGTAACAGACCCACCTGGGCTATTGATATAAAGCCAGATATCTTTCTCGCGATCTTGACCTTCTAGGTAGAGCATCTGAGCGCAGAGAATATTCGCTATATCATCATCAACCTCTGTTCCGAGGAAAACAATACGATCGTTGAGAAGTCGGTTGTAGATTTCTCCTGGTCCGGCAGGAGCGCCGGCGGACAATGCTGGTTCGGGATGTATCAGAGGCATGCTTTGGAGGTTATCCGCTCGCGGCGTTAGGACCGATGTCGTTCTAGACTCTATTGCATGGACATCGAAGAAGTTTCAACGCCGGCGCTCTGCGCAGATCTCGATAATTTAGAATGGAATCTCCAGACTATGGCTGAGCGGGTTCCTGGAACACGGCTAAGACCTCACGTTAAGGCGCACAAAATGACCCAGTTGGCAGCTCGCCAGCATGCGCTGGGCCACACGGGATTCACCTGTGCAACGGCGAGAGAGGTACTTGGTTTGGCAGAGGCAGGACTGGGCACCGATCTTCTTTTAGCCAACGAGTTGTTAGATCCTCTGCGACTATCTGCTATGGCTCATTGCGACGCTCGGATAACAATCGCAGTAGATAGCGAAGAAACTATTCTCGCTGCACATAAGGCTGGAATAGCCGAGTGCGTCATTGATATACGCGTTGGGTTTCGATGCGGTTGCGAGGTTGAAGAGGCCGCATTTTTAGCCGACTTAGCGAGGTCAAAGGGGATGCATGTGCGTGGCGTCATGGGTTACGAGGGGCACGCAATGGGTGTAGTGGACTTAGATAAGCGACGAGATCTAACCCATAGAGCCATGGAACGTCTCCTGAGCGCCCATGAACTAGTTGGTGGCAATCTAATCACGGGTGCGGGAACAGGCACTCACCTGATAAATACTTGGGTCAACGAAGTTCAAGCAGGTTCTTACGTACTAATGGATACTGCTTACACCTCACAGATAGACCAACCTTTCAAGCAGGCACTTTTTTTACGATCAACTGTTATTTCAAAGGCAAAAGATTTTGTTGTTTGTGATGCTGGTCTTAAAGCTCAGGGCATGGACCATGGGAACCCAACGTATCTGGATGGGGAAATAATGTTTTGTTCTGATGAGCACACAAATATTATCCCTAATACGCCACTAGCAATAGGTGATCAAATCTCCCTTGTTCCTGCTCATGTTGACCCAACTATGGCTAAACATGAAATTCTTAATTTAGTTAGGGGTGGGAAGGTCGTCGACCAATGGAATATTGATCTTCGACATTGGTAGCTAAAATTTAGCTGAAAGCGATAGTGCTAATTGGCGAAAAGCTCTGCCACGATGGCTGATTAATTGTTTCTCTTCCGAAGCCATTTCAGCGAAAGATCTTCCATCTCCTTCTACCGGGACAAAGATCGAGTCGTATCCAAAACCTTTTTCTCCACGAGGCAATCTTGATATAAAACCTTCTACTACTCCTTGCGCACTTAACACCGATTTATCTGGAAAGACAACCATCGCAACAGTCCTAAATCGAGCCGTCCGCTGGTCTTCTGGCACGCCCTCTAATGCTTTGAGCAACTTCATCAAATTGTCGACATCAGTAGCACCTTCGCCCGCAAATCGGGCGCTACGAACTCCTGGAAGGCCGTTCAGGTAGTCAACCTCTAATCCTGTATCATCAGCGACTGCAGCATCCCCGGAGAAGTTACATACGGCAGTAGCTTTCAAATGGGCGTTCCCCTCAAGCGTTTCCGCGTTTTCCTCGATATCGGCAAGGCCCTTAGGTCGCTCATCTATTCTGCAGCCAACCAAGATATTAGAGATTTCTTCGACCTTGTGTGGATTTGCAGAAGCCATGACTAATCGCATGTGCAGCCTGTCAACTGCCTGTCCCTAAGATTTCTTTCTGCATCGCTATGATCTCTGAAATTCCTTTTTCCGCAAGGCTAGTTAAGGCATCAAGCTCACTCCGATCAAATGGATCTCCTTCGGCTGTTCCTTGGACTTCCACAAACCGCCCGCTACCTGTCATAACCACATTCATATCAACAGAAGCGGTCGAGTCTTCCACATAGGGCAGATCTAGTTTTGGAGTTCCATCCACAATTCCGACCGAAATTGCTGCACAAAAATCTGTCAAGGGGTGAACTTTAATCAGACCACGCTCCATTAGGGAGGTACAAGCATCATGCAGAGCCACGAAACCACCGCATATTGATGCTGTTCGCGTCCCTCCATCAGCCTGCAAGACGTCACAGTCAACCGTCACTTCTCGTTCACCCAACAACTTCATATCGCATATAGCCCGCAGAGACCGACCTATTAATCTCTCAATCTCTAATGTTCTGCCTTTTTGCTTGCCCTTTTTCGATTCGCGGTTAACGCGTTCATGGCTCGAACCTGGAAGCATCGAATATTCTGCTGTAACCCAGCCCTCACCCTTACCCCGCATCCATCGAGGAACATCATCATCAATCGAAACGGTACAAAGTACTTTAGTTCGACCAAAACTGACTAGAACCGATCCAGGAGTTTGCTCTGTGAAACCGCGCTGAAATTTAATCGGCCTTAGTTCGTCATTATTTCTTCCATCAGGACGCATTAGTAATCTTTCTTGTTAATTCACATCACACTGTAAAGATAGACCCCGTAGCTGCTAGGTCAACAATCCCGCTAAAGGCCATTTCCGCTTCAGCCAAGTGAACAGACCTATCAGAGTTGGGCGGTATGTGTGTCACTACCAGACGCTTAGCTTCAACTTTAGAGGCTTCAGATGCTAGGTGGCGACAACATATGTGAGGTATTGATAAATCCTTCGTTGTTTCTGTAAGAGTTCCTTCACCCAATACCAGAGAAGGTTTTATCCCAAGATTGCTCAATGACCAATTCGGACCTGTGTCTGCCGTATAGAAAATTGATTTGTCGCCCAAGGTGAAACTCATAGCAAGAGTCTCGACAGGATGATCTGTCCTAGAAAAACGAATCGTGATATCTCCGACTACAGACGCAGCTCGGTCTTCGACTATTTCCCATTCAAACAAGTCCGAACTATCACCGTCAGGGTGAAATGCATCAGTCACCTGTTGCACTCCGACTGTTGTTAAAACTTTGAGATTGGCGCGCTGAGTAAAATACTTGACGGCGTTGTAGACAACGGGTAGCTCTGCACAATGGTCTGGATGATGATGAGAGACTAGAAGCGCATCAAGATTCTCTATACCAACATGCTCTTGTAAATTCGCTAACGTTCCCGGGCCACAATCGACCCACAAACTAGTTGTCGCACTTTGAACAAGATAGCCGCTACATGCTTCCCCAGCCGCTGCATAGGTACCAGAACAACCCAACACTGTTACAGACAACGCGCTCATGTTCAGCTAACTCCATCCGAACTCAAAGCCCCGTAGCCAAAAAAGTTATTCACCAACATAATCGTAAGCTTTCGGTGAAGGTCTAAAGCAATGCAGCATCAAGATTAAAAATAAATAATTTTTTCGGCACTTGCGGTAGCCGAATCAAGGTCACTCGTCCACGCTCCAGTCGAAAGATACTTCCAACCATAATCGCAAACCACAAAAACAATTACGCCACTTTCTATTTGCGCCGCAGCTTTACGGCAGCCAGCTAGCGCAGCCCCAGAACTGATACCAGCAAAAAGCCCAGCTTCCTTTACCAACAGTCGAGCACATTCGATTGACTCTTTGGGACGCACAATCATTTTGCGATCAAGCAAGTCTTGTCCTCCCCAACGCTCAAAAACTGGAGGCACAAACCCATCATCAAGACTTCTAAGCCCTTCTACGTTTTCACCGGCCGGAGGCTCAACGGCCCAAACTTGAACACTTTTTTTCATCTCTTTTAGATAGCTGCCGACGCCCATAAGGGTTCCGCTTGTACCTAGACCAGCGACAAAATGCGATATGTCTGGTACGTCCCTTAATATTTCTGGCCCCGTGGTTTCGTAGTGAGCTCGTGGATTAGAGTCATTTCCGTACTGATAGAGAAAAGCCCATTCTGGGTGTTCAGCAGCCATCTGCCGAGCAACGCGCACTGAACCATTAGAACCCTGCTCTCCTGGGGTAAAAATTATTTCTGCACCAAAAATTTCTAACAACTGGCGTCGTTCGACAGAAATGCTTTCCGGCACAACAACAACTATTGGGTAGCCTCGCTGACTCGCAATCATGGCCATTGCTATTCCTGTATTTCCTGAGGAAGGCTCAATAATCGTTTGACCTGGCGTCAACAGTCCCTTCATCTCAGCATCATTAATCATTGCTTTAGCAATTCGATCCTTTACTGAACCAGCCGGGTTGCTACCTTCCAGCTTTGCCAAAATTTGGACATTCGAATTCGGACTCAGCTGGCTAACATCAAGGATTGGCGTTTCACCAATTAGTTCATCTATTCCTCTATAGACGGTCAAAGCATTTAGCCTCCGGCTACCGCAGGCAGAATTGACAATTCGTCGCCGTCCATGACGGCTGTTGCCATTTTGTCTAGATAGCGCACATCTTCATCATTTACATAAACGTTTACGAACCGATGCAAAGATCCGTCCTGGTCCAACAGATTGGTTTCCATTCCAGGAAATTTACGCACAATCCCTTCAATTATCTCTCCTACTGTTTCCCCATCTACATCGAGACGAGCCTCGCCATTCGCGTGGGGTCGTAAAACAGTAGGCAAACGAACGCTAATAGACATCAAATCTCCATTTCCAAAACCCGACTTATCTTGTCAAGATTCTAGAGGACAAATAGCTGATACCCCACTAGGGACGCTCTTGTTCCCACAACCCTCAGAACCAGTATCATTGCCAGTATGGTGCAAAAGGGCCCCTCGGATAGAACGACGGTCGCTTCCAACCGTCGCGCCCGGGCAGATTACGACATTCTTGATACTTACGAGTGTGGCTTGGTACTTAAGGGAAGCGAAGTGAAATCACTCCGAGCGGGCTCCGTTCAGATCAATGATGCATTCGCTCGAGTTAGAAGTAATGAGATATGGATTATGGGAATGAGCATCTCTCCATGGAGCCATGCTTCAGCACAAAACGGTCACATCGTCGATCGGCCTCGAAAACTTTTACTTCATCGAACAGAAATCAACAAATTACGAATACGCACTGAACAAGAACCTCTTCAGATGATTCCACTCTCAATTTATTTTCGAGAAGGACGAGCGAAATTAGAATTAGCGCTTGCAAAAGGCCGGAGGATGTATGACAAGCGGCACGCAATTCGAAAACGCGAATCAGACCTAGAAGCGCGACGCGCCATGAGTTACCGAAACCGTTAACGCTTCAAGAACCAATCGCCGTTCAATGAGCGGTAGCCTTGAGCATTATTGCCAAGACCCTGCGCTTGGCAGATCACGGGGGTGATCGGCTTCGACTTTGACGGTTGATTTGAGAGAAGCGAGTCGTGGTCTCCGGATCCACGTTAAAGAGTCGGAACAATCACAAACGCCAACGTCAAAACCAATGACATGGCACTCGCTGCCTGATAAAGGCAACGGGTAACGGCCCCACTACCTCAGCCCTTCAGGTAGAGGTGGCCCTCATTTGAAGGGCTTGCTTGTCGCTATTACTGGCGTAGGGACAAGGACACTTAGTCAGGTACGGGTATTGAATCTGGTGTCTCTGCCAGTCTTCACCCCGACAATCCCCTCAGTGACTGCACTCGGAGAAGACTCAATGAAACGCTGAAGGACGCGGGTTCGATTCCCGCCACCTCCACAAACGCGCGCTTTCCAAAAAGCTAGTACCTGTTATCTGCTGCAGCCTTACCGGCCCTGCCAAACTGGCTTTCTTTTTTCTGCAAATGCTCGGGTCCCTTCTGAGCTGTCGTCGGTGCGCGACAATAACTGAAAAAGGTGGTTTTCTAGCCTCAGACCTTCTTCTAACGGCATGCTCATGCCCTGCATAGCTGCCTGTTTTATAGCTCTGACAGCTAGCGGACCAGCTTCTAACAGCTTTGACGCCATTGCTTGCGCTGTTACCATCAGTTCTTCAAGTGGGACAACTTTGTTAACTAACCCAAGTCGATATGCCTCCGCCGCATCAATCCGATCACCGGTATACAGCATCCACAAAGCTTCGCCGAGCGGGATCGTGCGCGGAAGTCTTTGTGTGCCACCGCCGCCAGGCAACAGACCGAGTAAAACTTCGCCTAACCCGAATTGCGCGTTTTCCGATGCTATTCGAAAATCACAACTGAGTGCTTGCTCAAGCCCTCCACCATTGCAGTGTCCATTGACTGCGGCAATTATTGGCTTCCATATTTCTAACCCTCGCATAAGGTCACCGCGGGGAGAGGCATTGAAAGCTTCAGCAGGCGCCGGACTATTATTGAAATTTAGCTTTATGTCGCTTCCAGCACAGAAGGCTTTATCTCCTGCCCCGGTTAGTATTGCCACCCATGCGTCGTCATTATGCGCAAAATCTGCCCATACCTCTGCCAATCGGTCATACGTCGGTTGGTCGCACGCGTTGTATGCATGGGGCCTATTAATAGTTACATAGGCCACACGGTCACGAATCTCGTAGATAACGCTGTCCATTTATTCCCCTCTCACAGGACCTCTAGTAGATCATAAGACAATTGGCTTCTGAGCACCGAAGCTCAAAAATTCACAACACAGTTAGAGCTTTTGACGACCATCCCGAGCCTTTTAAGATCTAACAGCTTTTGTTTACCGCAACAGACAGAAGATCACTAACGCTATAGCAACAACCGCTGGTAGCCAATAAGGCGTCGAAAACCCAGTTTCATTTGTCAAAGTTACTTTCTGGTCTAGGATGAAATTATGGATGTCTCTAGATTTCCACTTATCCCAGGAAAAATCCCTCCAATAATCACACATGCGGAGGGAGTCTGGCTGCACACCTCGAATGGTCATAAGATTCTTGATGCTGGCGGCGGAGCCATAGTCACAAACATCGGGCATGGCAGGAAGGAAATCGCCGATATCGCCGCATCTGCACTTCGTAAACTCGATTACGTAGTTCCTACTTTCGCTACAGAAGCACGAATTCAACTAGTTGAAGAGGTAGCAGATAACTGGCTACCCGATCCATCTTGGCGTTGCGTCTTCAACAGCGGTGGCTCTGAGTCAGTTGATGCTGCTATTCGGATAGCGCAGCTACATCATGTCGCCTGTGGCAGGACAGAACGTTACAAAGTCATAGGGCGAGACGTTTCATATCACGGCGCGACTTTAGGCGCCTTAGCTGTAGGGTCTCATGACAGACGCCGTAAAGGCCTTGAATCTGCTCTGGCTGTAATGCCAAAAACAAGTTACGAAGATGCCGAGCAGCTCGAGAAAGTAATCGAAATCGAGGGAGCGAACACCATCAGCGCGTTTATCGGAGAGCCTGTTATCGGGGCGGCGGCCGGAGCATACGTAGCTCCCGAAGGATATTGGCGGACCATAAGCGACATCTGCCAGCGGCACGACATTCTATTGATCGCAGATGAGGTGATGACTGGTTTTGGCCGCTTGGGCGCTCCCATGGGGCATCAACTTTTTGACTTTACTCCAGACATTATCGTTTCCGGGAAGGGGCTCGGTGGTGGCTACGTTCCCATGGGCGGGGTTTACACAAGGCCAGATGTAGTAGCACCAATCGCCGAAACTGACTTGGCGCTTATGTTCTACACATTCGCTGGCCAAGATTTAGGTTGCGCTGTCTCTAAAAAGGTTTTACAGATTATGCGCGAAGAAAATCTAGTGGCTCAGGCCTCTAAAATGGGAGTGCTACTCCGAGCAAAATTGTTAGAAGAATTTCAAGACCACCCTCATGTGTCAGATATTCGAGGCGTGGGACTCATGCATGGAGTCAGTCTCGTAGCCGATCGTGATTCCGGCCGGGCTTTCCATCGGTCTGCAGGCTTTGCAGAGCAGGTATCCGCTGCTTCGTTGGAGGCTGGTGTCTGGGTGTACCCTGCAGGCTCGGGCGTCTTCGACGATGCTCTACTGTTTGGGCCACCTTTTATAATTTCAGATAGTCACATTGATCAAATGGTGACCACCGTAAGCAAAACAATCGATCTGATATCAAACAGAATCTGATTGAGATTGCTTGACCTGACTTGCCAACAAACACGCAACAATCGAGGTAACCATAATGAAGGCGAATCCCCACTTGTAAGCACTATACGCATCCGCTGGTCCGCTGGGTTCTCCTAAAATTGCAAAAATAGCTGCTAGGCCAAGCGCTCCTCCAAATTGGCGTGCAGTCTGTGTAACACCGCCAGCAAGACTAAAAAACTCTGGCTTTACTTCCGACACTCCAGCTGCTGCTAATACACCCAAACTCAGGCCCATTCCAGCAGCGCTCATTACAGCTCCTGGTAGATACCCAACTACGTAGTTGGGCTGTTCGTTTAACATTATTATCCACCAAAGCATTCCCAAAGCACATATAAATGTTCCAGGTCCTGCAACTAGTCTGTGGCCGTAACGGTCAGCAAGAGGGCCAGCAACCATGGCTGCAATCGTTACGCATAAGGCTGCAAGCGCAGTAGATAAACCAGTTATTCCTATCGAGTATTCCCATACATCGGTCAAAAATAGGACTAAGGAAAGCATCAACGCATACATACCTAAAGTAAAGGTAAATAAAGCTAATGAAGCGCGACGAAAAGATGGAATAGCTAACAAAACTCGAGGAAGAATTGGGTCAGGGTGTCTCTTGTTGCAAAAAAGGAAACCAACGAAACAGGCCGCTCCTGAAAGGACCAACAATAGAATCCAGCCTGACGTCCAACCCCAGTCGCGTCCTTGAACGATTGCAAGCACGAGCAGCGCTGTTGCTAGAGAAATAAGTCCTCCACCCAGCAGATCCGGTTTAGCGCCTGATGCATTTTTTGGCGTTTCGACGAATACTCGTTTACTTAGAATTAGCGCTATCGCTCCGATAGGTAAGTTGATCATGAACGCCCATCGCCAATTTGCTAGTTCGATTATTCCTGCTCCGATAGCAGGGCCAAAGGCATTTGCTGATGCAAAGCAAGCTCCCCAAAGAGTTACCGCTGTAGCACGACGTTCAGAGGGCCAAGAAGCAATAACTAGACCCATAGAGGCTGGGGTGATCAGCGCTGCTCCAACGCCTTGGAAACCTCTCATAGCTACTAGAAAAAAAGCGCTAGGAGAAATAGCAATGCCGACAGACGCCACAACAAAAACCACTAACCCAATCGATAGAATCCGCAGCCTTCCCGTACGATCAGCTAACCGTCCACTAACCACTAACAAAGCGGCGTAGACAAGGACATATGCATTAAGAACCCATGAAAGTTGAGCGCTCGATACTCCATCGAAATCTTTTCGAAAACTCGGAAACGCAACATTGATAATAGAACCGTCTACTCCCACCAAAAACATTGCTAAACCAGCCGCCGCTAGCGACAACCACGCTTTACGAGTGATCTCTACAACAGGTGCTTCAGACATCCCCAAAGCCTAACTCTCTTTCTTGCTAGGTACGAACAAATCGAAACTGAACCAGACGACTCGCAAACCAGATCTTCAACCTACGGGCCAAACTTCATGGTCATTAAACCCGCGCGCTGAAAAAACCTAGTGCCTGAATCCCCACTAGGAAACTCGAAGCGCAAACGCACTTATGCCCAGGTCGCGTGATGATTTTCGCCTTTTCGCAGGATTGTGGCTAGCACGAAGTGTGTCCACGTTGTTATGTATATGAGCGTTCCAGCCGAACATAAAATACCGTCTAACTGGGCACTGGTTTTATTATCTGCAACGTCACAAGCGAGAAATTTTCGGCAACAGCGTGCCTCTAAATTATTTTCGCCTTTGTCTACCCTAGTAGCTCATGGCCATTTGAGCCTAGCTCAACCTCTCGGACCACCCAACGATGACTTTTGCCACTGATTCGTAAGCGAGCCGGGCCGTCTACTTCGACTACAGGCATCACCTTACATTTTGGGCACTGACACGGTGGGTGCATCAACGGGTTCGGCGGGGTTTCCCAGTCGTTTTCAAGAGCAGTGCAAGCTTGTTCAGCCACAAATTCAAGTTTAGCTATGCATTCATCAACTAATTGGCACAATAGCCAGACATATTAATCCATGATTTCTGCAAGCTACTGCTCAATCCAGCACCTTAAGAAGCGTGGCTTCTCAGACCAATTACCTTCCGGTAGCGAGGACCTGAGCGAACATAGTTTTTTCAGTAATAGCCTTTGTAATTCTATTTTCAGATATTCGCGAGAACTTTTTGAATCTATCGTCGCACCCTCTCAATTCATAACGTCGCATTATTAGTTACCTCTCACATATTAATCCATCAAAATAGGTAGCCATGAATATAGGCTCTCCACATGAAACTAGGCATGAGCATTAACTACGTTGGCGATTTTCATTCATCTGTAGAAAAAGTTATTGAATACGAGAATGCGGGGCTGGACATTGTTTGGGTAGCCGAAGCCTACAGCATCGACGCAGTTAGCCAAGTCGGATTCCTAGCCGCCAAGACAAAAAAAATAGAGATTGGAACTGGCATCCTTAATGTCTACTCGAGGACCGCAGCGGCAATAGCCCAGACTGCTGCCGGCTGCGATTACGTCAGCAACGGAAGATTTATTCTCGGTTTGGGAGCTAGCGGCCCACAAGTAATAGAAGGGTTTCATGGGGTGCCTTATGAAAAGCCCATGAAAAGGATTAGCGAGTACATAGACATAACCCGAATGACTTTGAAACGCGAACCCGTTATCTACAGCGGTAAGACGGTACAAATCCCATTGCCCGAAGGTACGGGCACCGGTCTTGGCAAACCGCTTAAGTTAATTAATCATCCTGTACGAAATGAAATTCCCATTTGGTGGGCTTCACTAATGCCCTTGTCGGTAAAAGAGACAGCTAAATCAGCCGACGGTTGGCTGCCGGTTTTCTTCGTTCCTGATGAATTCCAAAAAGTTTGGGGTGATGATCTGAAGGCCGGAACTGCTTTAAGAGATCAAGGCTTAGGCAAACTTTCGATTGCAGCATCCACCACTGTCGCCATTGGAGAAGAATACGTGGACGAAAGCGCCGACAGAGTCTTAGACCGACAGCGCCCTACTACCGCTCTCTATTGGGGAGGGATGGGTGCTCGCGATAAAAATTTTTACAATACCATCGCGCAGAAATATGGCTACGAAGAAGAGGCAATCGAAATTCAGGATCTCTACTTAGACGGCCAAAAAGATGCCGCAGCGGCGGCTGTTCCCGGAGATTTCTTACAACGAGCGAACCTTGTAGGGCCAGCTTCATACGTCAAAGAACGCCTCGGAGCTTGGAAAGAGGCAGGGGTAGACGTTCTCAACATTACGCCGGTAGGACCTGATCCAGTAGGAACGATGGCAACCCTTAGACAATTAATCGAAGACGCTTAGCTCGTAAACGGTGCGTTACTCTACTTAATGCTTATTCGTCGAACCCTACGTAAGAGACAACGCTCTCGTTTGAGGCTCTGAGGGACTGAACATCATTAGCCACAAAGGTTTCATCAGGATAGCCCATAGCCACGCAAGTCATAATTACTTCGTCTTCTGGGATATTAGCAAATTCTCGAACTACTGAAGATTGCATGATCCCCTGGCCGTTGATAACTGAACCCAATCCCTTAGTCCAAGCAGCCAGCACGAGACCGTATGTTGCCGCTCCTAAATCGAAGTGACCGACCGTATCGTGTTCCAGCGCTTTATCAAGAGTAACGACGATAGACACTGGAGCATCGAACTGACGAAAACCTCGCATTACCCAGTCTTGTCGACGTTCTTTATCATCTCGTTCAATTTCCATAGCAGAGAAAAGTTGGATCGCTATCTCCACTTGTCGATCTCGATGTATCCCTTCGTACCCGTGACCCATCTTTATTTCCCGATCTACCGATGCGCCAGCAAGCATTCGTTCTGTGTTGCCTTTTCGAATTTGTTCCAGCGGATCACCAGTGATCACATGGAAGTGCCACGGTTGCGTATTCATTGAGGAAGGGGCCCGCTTGGCGATTTCAATTATCTCATCAATGATTTCTTTAGAAACAGCATCCGGCTTGTAACCACGGATACTTCTACGCTGTTTCACAAGAGTTTCAAAGTCAATTTTCGGTTGTTTAGAAATATTCTCTGCCACGCCAACACCTTAATCCGTGGCACCACAATAACTACTTCTTTAGTCTTTTGACAGCCACAAAAACTTCTCTGAGAATTACTTCGCAATCTCAAATATGAAGAAATTGCTAGAGCACCACTAATCCAATTAGCCAAATATTAACCCAACATGAGCCAGTGATTAAAAGTTGCTAATTACAAGCTCGCCACTAGCAACCATCTCGACGTCATTCCACATAACGACGAGCTTTCGCCTTTTTCCCTTTGATGGTCGTGGACTTAATAGCCTTCACCACCGAATCAACTGATTTCTCAGGCACACCAACTACTGCAAACGTGTCTGATATTCGTATCGGGCCAATCTGACTGCCTGTCAAGTTCGTTTCACCCGCTATTGCCCCGACCAAGTCACCGGGACGGATACCCGAGCGCTTTCCTAGTTCAATATAAACCGATCCAACAGCGCCATCATACTTTTGCCCCTTCCTGCCACGATCTTTAGCCTGCGCTCGACCTTTGTTTTTGCCTCCCCGGCTGCCACCTCTTCGTTCTGGATTACCCTTGTCTGAAACTTCTGGTATTTCTATTTCTTGGATATCAGCGTTGTTTGCAAGATGAAGGAGTTTTAGAGCTGCTAACGCAATACTCCGATCGCTGCCAGCACCGGACAGCGCGTGAAGCACTGGGTTGAAGTCCTCTAAGTCAGGAGAAGCCAATGCCTCACTTACAGACAAAACTGTTAGCTCAGTCTGGCGACGTCGAAGATCGTCAACTGATGGAACTTTCTGTATGTTAATAGTCTGTTTGGTTAAATGTTCAATGTTGGCTAACGCCCTTCTGTTCTTAGGCTCCGCCAGTGTTATAGCTACCCCTTCGCGACCAGCTCGTCCAACACGACCAATTCGATGCACATAACTCTCGGGCGCCGCAGGCACGTCAAAATTCACTACATGAGTAAGAGAATCAACATCCAAGCCTCGGGCTGCAACGTCAGTCGCCACAAGTAATTCTGCTGTTCCTTCACGGAGTCGTCCCATCACTCGGTCGCGTTGGTTCTGATCCATACCTCCATGTAACGCTTCAGCTCTGTAGCCACGAGTATTCATAGTGGCGGTTAGTTCGTCCACGTCAGTTCGGGTTTTACAAAATACAATCGTTGCTTTTGGTGCTTCAATATCAAGAATTCTGCCCAATGCTGCGGGTTTATGTTTTCTCTGAACTAGGTAAGCGCTTTGACGAACTAAAGTTTTAGATGCTTTGTTTCCCGTAGCAACAATTTGCACCCTTACTGGATCAATTTGATAACGCTTAGCTATTGAGTTAATTCGCGGCGGCATCGTGGCAGAGAAAAGAACTGTCTGTCGATCTGCTGGAGTTGTCTCTAAAATAGTTTCAATGTCTTCAGTGAAACCCATGTCGAGCATTTCGTCTGCTTCGTCAAGGACAACTGTTTTTAGTGAATCAAGTTTTAGTGATTTACGCTTTAGATGATCGATAGCACGACCAGGAGTAGCAACAACTACATGAACGCCTTTACGAAGAGCAGACAGTTGTTGCTGAATCGGCTGACCACCATAGACCGCTACGACTTTGACGTCCTGCTTAGCCCCATATTCGGCAATCGCTTTAGTCACCTGCATCGCTAATTCACGAGTCGGAACCAAGATCAAGGCGACAAGCTTGACAGGTTCGCCAGCATCAATCCCATTTAAGATGGGCAAAGCAAAAGCAGCTGTCTTGCCAGTGCCTGTTGCGGCTTGACCAAGTAGATCAGAGCCAGTCAGCAAATAGGGAATGGCCTCAGCTTGCACCGGAGTCGGGTCGCTGTATCCAAGAGTCACCAAGTTTTTTAAAAGCTCTTTTTTCAGACCTAGGTCAGCAAAGCCATTTTTGGAACTATCGGTTTCAGGTTTCTTAAGAACTTTGTCAGTTTTCGCCATTAGAAGTTAAGTTCCAGCAACCGGCATCCGGCATCCAAACGCGAACAGGTTCCATAGTCGCTATTGCGCGACTCGCCATTCGCTAGTTCAGACAAGAAAACCCTCGTCCTGTACTTAGCTGTCGCACGCAGCGCAGCACCAAAAGTTTCTATCATCACCCTTAGACGGTACCGACCTTCATCACCTTTCTCCTTACAAGAACGAAAGTTAAGTTCAGATCTCTGATCATTTATGTCGAGCAATGTTACAAAAGGTTCCTATCGCAGCTTCAGCTTGCACTTCACATGCCTACTTAAAGGTCGCTGATTCACAGGCAGCAAGGACCAAAAGAGAGCTTCTGAGCACTAAATTTTCCTAAAATGTAGGTGTGAGGCACACTACGAATAACAGGTATTTCTTTAAGCAGTTACGTTTCTTCTGTAGCATCTCCTCGGGGGTAACGAACTAATGAGTGAACAATGGCAAAGTTAATTACTTCGGGAATGCGCGCCGTAATCGCAATGATGCAGCATGAGACAAACACGTTTTCGCCAGTCCCGACTCCTTTTTCGAGATTCGGAACAAACGGAATAGATGTTCCCTGCGGAAATGATGCGCTAAAAAGCTTTGATGGAACCGGAACTGGTTTCGGAGCGTTTGTAGATATCGCTCGATCAGCAGACATGGAATTAGCCACCCCTATAGCGGGAAACGCTGCCCCAAGTGGGCCAGTTGAGAGCGAAGCGTATAGCGCGATGACAGACGCAATCTGCGAATCAATCTCCAAAGGGTGCGACGTCTGTTTCCTTGATTTACACGGAGCAATGGTGACGGAATCTCTTGCAGATGGAGAAGGCGAACTCCTGCGCAGAATCAGGTCAATCGCCCCAGATCTACCAATAGCGATAAGCCTGGATCTGCACGCCAACATGACTGAAGCCATGGTCGAGAATTGCGACATAATGGTCGGTTACAAGACTTACCCTCATATCGACATGTACGGGGCAGGTGAACATTCCGGACGATTAATGCTTCGAATGTTGAATAGCGAAATTGATCCTGTCATGACATGGGGCAACATTCCGCTTCTCGCCCAAACGCTCCGAATGGGACATAGCGACATTCCAATGGGGCCCCTTATAGATGCTGCTAGAAATTATGAAAAAGGCGGTCTGCTAGCTGCATCCATCTTTGGCGGATTCCCCCTGGCTGATATTTCAGAAGCAGGAATGTCCGCCGTTACTATTTCCAATGGCGATCTCCAACGGGCTACCGATGCACGGGATGCCTTACTAGAATCTGCCTGGAATTACCGACATGAATTCATCTTTGAATCGCTACCCATAGAGGAAACTATTGACGGAGTAAAAAGTTTAAACGGGAGCCCAATACTACTGCTGGATCATGCCGACAACTCAGCTTCCGGAGGCACGCAAGACACCACCGCAGCTCTTGCTGCGGTCATCAACTCAAATTTAGAAGATGTTGCGGTATTTGCCATCTGTGACCCTGTTGCGGTGGCAGAGATGACCGCTGTTGGCGTAGGAAATGAGATCACAGTATCTCTGGGCGGTAAAACAGATATGCCTAGCATCAGTCACCGTGGCGAACCTCTTGTCCTTAGCGGAAAAGTTCATTCATTAACTGATGGAAGTTTTCAAATAACGGCTGAAATGGGCAAAGGAACTTGGGCAGCAATGGGCCCCAGCGCGGTTTTAGACCTAGGAAAAATAAAAATTGCTGTCATTTCTAGACATACCGAACCATTTGATCTCGGGCATCTGCAAAGTCTTGGGATCGAGCCGACTCAATGCCAATTTATCTTACTCAAATCACGCATACATTACCGAGCAGGATTCCGTGCTGTCGCTGCTCACGAGATACCTATAAGTGGTGTAGGAGTAACAAGTAGCGACAACAGTCTGTTTGATTTCAAGAACGTCCGAAGACCAATTTTTCCCCTTGACCAAATCTAAATAAGTGGAAGTCAGGCTTCTCAAGCCTGCTAAGAATGCATTAGCCCTCAAAATGAAAGCAGATTATGATTGAGATTCTCGAACCGAAGTGGGTTAAGTGTTTTCGAGATTTTTTTGAACTCTCCGGAGTGAAACCCGGAGACCTAATCGGAGTTCTAGCTGAAAGCCAAAGTAGACAAATACTTCTTGATCTCACCGACCATGCTCTTCACCAGATTGGGGCTAGATCCCTACGAGTCACAGTCCCCTCTCCACAGTTAGCAGATCCAATGCCTGTGCGTTCAACCGGAGCGACATATGCTTACGATGCTTATCCGGAAATTATGGGGTCTTTAGGCAGCTGTTCATTGGTCGTCGATTGCACAGTCGAAGGCCTACTTCACAGCAAAGCACGCCAAGAGTTGTTAAGTGCAGGTGGCAGGGTTCTAATGATTTCCAACGAGCACCCTGAGGTGCTCGAACGTTGCGCGGCCACGCGAGAACTGCATGAACTTGCGCTCAAATCACTCTCACTTTTAGATAACTCTAGTCTTATGGAAGTTAAATCAGAAGCGGGCACTGACCTCAGAATTAATACGGTCGGAGCTCCAAGCAGAGGTGGCGGAGGCATTCTTGGACCCAATGACAAAATCGCATATTGGCCTGCCGGGCTGTGCCTCTGCTTTCCGCTTTCCCAAACGGTAAATGGCAGAGTCGTTCTTGACATTGGCGATGTAAATTTAACTTTCAAGAAATATTTCGAAAATGAAGTAGTTCTGCATATTGAAAATGATCAGGTCATTGAAATCGAAGGCTCAGGACTTGATGCCAAGTTGATGCGCTCTTATTACGAAGGCTGGAATGACCCAAATGCATACACAATTTCACACGTCGGTTGGGGTGTTAACCCTGGAGCTAAGTGGGAAGCTTTAACGATGTATGACAAAGCCGACATAAACGGCACTGAGTTACGAGCGATTGCTGGCAGTTTCTTACTTTCTACCGGAGCTAACGAATTCGCGAATCGGTTTACCAACTGTCACTTTGATCTGCCAATGCGCAACTGTGATATTTTCCTTGATAGCCAGCAAGTAGTAGATAAAGGAAACTTGCTTCCTCTTACTAACCATGAGTAATTAATGGCAGACAACCTGCTTGAACCGAGGTCTTATGAAATTCGGATTTGTACTGCCAAACAACTGGGGGCTTTCTGACCCAAATGACGTAATTTCACTAGCTAGTGAAGCCGAAGAGCTCGGTATCGACTCCATATGGGTAAACCACCACATTATCAATATCGGATACATCGCCGAACGGCTCAATGAGCGTCCTTACTACGATGCTCTCACAATATTAAATTTTGTCGCCGCTAGGACCGAGAAAATTAGCTTAGGAACTTCAGTTCTTGTCCTTCCCTACCTTCATCCGATGGCGCTCGCAAAATCTTTGGCAACTCTAGATGCTCTCTCCCCTAAAAGAGTTATAGCAGGACTCGGAGTAGGTGGCCTTCCCGAGGAGAATGCTGCGCTTGGAACCATTTATGATGGCCGAGGTCCTTGGTCAGATGAATTTATCGAAGTGATGCAAATTCTCTGGTCAGAAGGTGCAGCTAACTACCAAGGGCAACACTTTACAATGAACGACCTTATTGTAGGACCCAAGCCGACTGAGCAATCAATTAAGATCTGGATCGGCGGTGGTGGACAGCTTGCTCGTGAGCGCGCTGCTAAATTTGGAAACGGCTGGCACCCACTCGCTACTTTAAATGACTTCACCCACAAGGTTCCCAAATTCGAAGCTTCGCTAAAAAACCACAGCCGAGATAGAGCTGACCTGACAATCGCTCCGAGAGTAGAGATCGAGAGTCTGCCTGATCTTCATAGCGTCAAACAATGGCAAGATGCCGGAGCAGACCAATTAATAGTGAATGTGGGAACGTCAGACCTCACACGATTAAGAGAAGGTCTCTCACACGTAGCCCAACTATCTTCCCAAGCAAACTAAAGTCAGACCGGCTTAATCAGGCTCCATTCGTTTATTCAGAGCAAGAACCACCTACATGCAATTCACGACTAATCTGATCATCTTTATCGT
>Ga0315316_10000195_pt1 | contig 36422 bp, 37 predicted proteins | sample M160m3416metaG_FD_203702 | JGI IMG/M metagenome (GOLD analysis project Ga0315316, IMG submission 203702) | Ammonia-oxidizing marine archaeal communities from Monterey Bay, California, United States - M1 60m 3416 | ecosystem: Environmental > Aquatic > Marine > Intertidal zone | place: USA... | reverse complement strand
AAATGCGAATGCTAAGCCCGAAGAGGCAAATGCGAATGCTAAGCCCGAAGAGGCAAATGCGAATGCTAAGCCCGAAGAGGCAAATGCGAATGCTAAGCCCGAAGAGGCTAAACCTGAGATGAATGATAAAATTAATTTAAATGAACCAATACAACAAGGAGGAGATGAAGAAAAATCTTGTATAGAAATTGCTAAATATTATGTAAAAATTGCACATTTATATGGAGCTATTATGAAAACTATCAATCCTGTTATAGTTTCAAAAGATAAGGACGGAAATAATCATAAATATGATTTATCAAGCAAACAATCAATTCCATCAGATGAAGAAGTAAAAAGTATAGAACATAATAATTTTTGTAGTAGAAGATTAAATAGTTTAATACAAGAAAGTGATTATGATCGAAATGACCCAAATAATATATTAATAGATTTGAAACCTCGTTTTTGTAATATGAATTATGATAATAATACAAAAAAATCACGTAAATTTTATAAGGGTGATAATACAAATAATGATAAAAATATAAATACACTAGGTAAATTTGGTGGTAAAAATATGTTTGACGATGATGATAGTGATGACAGGAGAGATGGCGATAGAGAGAGAGACAGAGACAGGAGAGATGGCGATAGAGACAGAGACAGAAGAGATGGCGACAGAGACAGAGACAGAAGAGATGGCGACAGAGACAGAGACAGAAGAGATGGCGACAGAGACAGAGATGGCGATAGAGACAGAGACAGAGACAGAAGAGATGGCGATAGAGACAGAGACAGAGACAGAAGAGATGGCGATAGAGACAGAGATGGCGATAGAGACAGAGACAGAAGTGATAGAGACAAAAATAGTATTGATAAAGAAATTAATAAAAATGTATTGAATACTAATAACTTACCTGCAATAGAAATAAAAGATGATATAAAAACTAATACGGATGATAATCGTTATGAAATTGGTATTCCTGAATTAATTAAATTATATTACGATACTGATTATGATACAAATACTGGAGAATTTACAAAAATGAGTCCTTCAATGTTATCAGCATATCAAGCTGATGTCAAAATATTTTATGAATCATTTACTGGTAAAAATATACCAACCGATGAAAATGGTAATAAAACAATAAACCAATTTAATCAAATACCTTTACGTGAATTTCATAATAGCGATAAATGTAAAAAAGATGGTGTATTTACACAAAATTATGAAGTTCCTTATAAAGATAAACTATTTCAAGAATATGCAAATCATATTAAAATTATGACTAATAATATGGATAATAATCAAAATAAATTAGTAGTTATTTTACAGGATTTATTTAAGGTTCATAAAGTAGAAAGAAAGAAAGAAGCAGAAAAAAAAGAAGAACCTAAACCGGAAGGCAAAATAGAAGCAGAAAAAAAAGAAGAACCTAAACCGGAAGGCAAAATAGAAGCAGATCCGAAGCCAGTAGAAGGAGCAGAAGAACCGAAGCCAGTAGAAGGAGCAGAAGAACCGAAGCCAGCAGAAGACATAGTTAAAATAGAAGACGTAGTTAAAATAGAAGGCGAACAACCGAAAGATATACAAGTTGGAGGAGATTTTGAAGCTGGACTAAATGAAGAAATAATACTAAATCCTGATTTAGATGAAGAAAAACTTACTAGTTTAATTAATTCTGCGCGACAACTTATTGTTCAACTTTATGTGACGTGTGAAGAAGATTTTTTAAAAGGTATTTCATTATTTGAAGGAATTGTTGCCGTTCAGCTAGCAAAAACAACTAATTCACAAATTCTTGATTTAAATAATACAATATTAGATTATTTAGCTGAATAAAATATATACATTTTATTATCTTATATTATTTCGACGTCTTATCCTCTATACGTTGTAATAAATTCTCATTGTAAATAAGCCCCGATGGTTTATAACTATCGATTGACGTATATTCTTTATTAGATTTATTTTGTTTGGCTGTATCATTCGAATTACGATGGAAAATTAATTCATTTGGATTATCATTATCTATTTTTTTATTCCCCTCTTTATCAATCCGTTCACCTTTTCCATCAATAACAATTCCGGTTTTCTTTTTTATTTCACTACGAACATAAGCTGGACACCAATTTGCCCAAGAAATCAATAATAAATTCGGATGTGTGTATTTCACAACAAAACCATTTTCTTTCAATTGATCAATGATATAAGCAGTACATGCGCCACTATCATATTTAGGTACGCCAATCATAGTTTCTGGGACAATATACCAACAATATTGTTCCTTGGTTTGTTGTCGTGATATCGTTTTAATTCTAGTATGAACACGTGCTAAAATACGATTATAAAGCGATAATGTATTTAAATCTTGTTGTTGTTTTTTCTCATACAATTCATCTAAATTTAATTTCATTGGTTCATCTGAATTATCACCAAGTGTAAAAATAGAATCCATATAGTTGGTTTAATTTAAACTAGGAAAATATATATAAAAAAATATCTCATTTATTTAATTATATAAATAAATAAATGACAATTAAACATTTAGTAATAAGTGGAGGAGGACCTACTGGGTTTTTAACATATGGTGTAGCATCGCATTTGGCTAAAAAAGATTTTTGGAAATTAGAAGATATTAAAAGTATTTATGGGTGTTCTATTGGAGCATATATGGGAGTTGTATTTTCACTTGGATATGAATGGGAATGGTTAGATGATTATTTTATAAAACGTCCTTGGGAAAAATTGGCCGCTTCATCAGCAATAAATATCATCGACATTAATGATAAAAAATGTGTAATAAATGAACATTTTCAAACAGAAGCAATATTACCACTTTTAAAAGCAAAAGATTTTGATGAAACAATTACACTAAAAGACTTGTATGAGTATAATAAAATAGATATACATTTATATGCTACGAATATAAATACACCTAAATTACAAAAAATAGATATTTCTCACACAACCCATCCTGATTTATTATTAATAACAGCGCTTCAAATGACAATGGCGTTTCCAATCATATTTCAACCAATAATAAATGAAGATGAATGTTATGTCGATGGTGGATTATTAAATAATTTTCCATTAAATGATTGTATTAATCAACAGAAATGTAATCCTGATGAAATATTAGCATTTAAAAACATGTGGAAAAATATCAATCAACGTGTAGATGAAACATCATCGATTTTTGATTTCATGTTAATAATAATGAAAAAAATGCAATCATCGCTTGATACAGAAGAATATCAAATGAAAGTAAAACATATTGTGAATTGTTTAATCGATGATTTATCTGGATTTGATAAATGGGTTGATTCGATAAATAGTGAAGAAACTCGAAGAAATATAATTGAAAATGGTTATAATCAAGCGGAATTATTTATGTCGTCTATTTCTAATAAAGTAGAAATAGAAGTCGAAGCTAGCGAAGTTGAATTAGAAGCTAGCGAAGTTGAATTAGAAGCTAGCGAAGTTGAATTAGAAGCTAGCGAAGTTGAATTAGAAGCTAGCGAAGTTGAATTAAAAGCTAGCGAAGTTGAATTAAAAGCTAGCGAAGTTGAAGATTAAATTTAACAATTAAGCCAAAGAAGATCTAATGAATTCATTCAATGTTTCTTTGCTAGGCTTGGCATCATATTCAATCATTTGATTGCCCTTCATCATTTTAATTGTAGGAAATCCCTTAACATTAAATTTATCAGACATTTCGGTATCTTTATCGCAATCAACTTCAAAAAAGTTCACAGAGACACCATTTACTTTTTTACCTTCCATATCTTTCTTAAATTCAAACCATATGGGCTTAGCAGTTTTGCAATGAGGACACCATTCAGTATAAAAGAAATAAATATCAACTGATTCAACGCCTTGTCGGCTTTTATTATATTCATTATTAGCAACATACTTTTTGTTTGCACGACCAATAACAGATTTGCGATAAATAATAAGAGCAGCAATTATAAATAATGTAACAACAAGAATTATAACGAGGGATTGAACACTTCCAACATTTTTATAAAGTTTTTGTTTTAAATCAAGGATATTCATTATATATATTTGATAGAATAAATAATAATAGTGAAAAGGAACGAATTATAGTTATTATAAAAAGTATAAATATATTTTATATAATAGATATTATAACAAGCATGTTATACAGAACACGTGATGGTAAAAATATAGAAATTTCTAGAAATAATTATATTGATGATAAATCATATTATATTTCTATTTTGAAAGCTAAAGGTTTTATTTAAAAATATATAGGATTATTTAAAAATATATAGAATATACGACATATAAAAGTAATATAAATATAAATCCACATAAAATGTAACTAGCAATAGTATTATTTCTCATATCTACAAATTCCCCATCATCTACAATATCTTCTTCCTTAATAGATTTTTTGTTATGTTTTTTATCCTTCAATTGTTTCTTCTTTAAATTGGTTTGAAGTATAGAAAAATTATGAGTTTCTGTAAAATTCTTGAAAAGAATATAAAATAAAATGGCAACAATAACTCCTTGTCCGATTGATTTACCAAATCCTAAATTAATAGGACTTACCATTATCATTATTATGAGTAATAGTGAAATACTTAACAGGAGGTGTAATTGTTTAGTATTATCAAAAAAAGTTTCTAATTGTTTATTCATACTATAATATAGGGATAAATTTATATTATGGCATTCATATTCTACAATATAAATTTTTGTAATAATATTTATATTTTATTAATATAATAAGAAATCAATGCGTAATATTACGAAAAAAAATAGAAGTAAAAACACTACAAAAAAATCAAAAACTTTTAAAAGGAATGATTATTATAGCGGAGATGGCATGTTGACAACTGTATGGGGTCCGAGTATGTGGCATTATTTACATACAATGTCTTTTAATTACCCAATTCATCCTACATCGCAGGATAAAAAGCATTACCGCGAATTTATTCTCTCCTTACAGCATGTATTGCCTTGTAAATATTGCCGCAAGAATTTAACAAAAAATTTTAAAGCATTTCCTATTCTCAATAGTGATATGCTAAATCGCGATAGTTTTTCGCGATATGTCTATAAGCTACATGAATTAGTGAATAAGATGTTAAAAAAGAAATCTGGTCTCTCTTATTGTGATGTGCGTGAGAGATATGAACATTTTAGAGCTAGATGTACTAGTGAAAAACCCAAGTTATTTGATATTAAAACATATAAAAATACTACACAGAAATATAAGAAAAATGGGGAGAAAGGGTGTACTGAACCGCTGTATGGTAAAAAATCAAAATGTATTATTAAAATTGTTCCTCAGGAAGAAAAATGCAAGACAATGCAAATAGATCAAAAATGTATGAAAAAACGTAATTGATAAGCGTAATTAATTGATTAATAAGAAATGATTATTTTTTATTAACTATATGATTAACTATATGATAATTATAATTTACATCCCAAACTGACTGAAATCAGCGAGAACGGGTAGTGGTAAATATTTACTAGATGATGCGCTGTTGTATTTCGGAACGCGTTTACAATCAAATGCGGGTTCAGGACAACGTTCGCAAGGGGGGCAAGGCGGCACGGGTGCCGGAGCACAATTACAAGAGCCAGAGCCAGAGCCAGAATTAGGACTAGGTTTGGTAGTAGCATTTCCGCCAGCAGGCGAAGAAGGAGGCACCATTCGTGATTTTAACATATATAAATCTTCATCACCTGGCGGCACATTGCCCATCATGCCATTGCTAGCGCCATTGCCCATCATGCCATTGCTAGCGCCATTGCCCATCATGCCATTGCTAGCGCCATTTGTGCTTCCAGTTAAAATATTAAATTGTTGTGTTTGTGATTGTGATTGAGCTTGGGCTTGAGCTTGTCCGTGATTTGCACCATGATATTGTAAATTATGCGAGTTAGCATAATCCGTATAGTCCTTAATTTTCTTTATTTCTTTCAAATATAAATTCTTCCATTTTTCGGCATTTGCCATATCTGAACCCATATTCTTGCTTAACTCATCTAAATATTTTTGTCTCCAACTCATATCAGCTGTTTTTTGTTCCATTTCTTTCATTAAATCTTCATATTTTTTTTGCCATTCACCCGGAGCAGTTGTTTCATCGCCTTCATCGCCAGTAACAGTGGTATCGCCACCGGTATCACCGCCGGTATCGCCACCGGTATCACCGCCGGTATCGCCACCGGTATCGCCGCCGGTATCGCCACCGGTATCACCGCCGGTATCACCGCCAGGACTAGTCGTAGTAATATACGCATGAACGTCATCAATATTTTGATCATATGCCGTAAATGCTACATTTAATGGTAATGTTTCATCATCGCCAATCAAATTTGTTACATCTGTTCGAGAAGCATCTAGTTCTGATGTAGTAACAGGAATAAGAATATATTGAGTTAAAAAATCTGCGGTTTGCTGTGTTCCTGTAGTATTATCTACATATTGAGGTAATGTATTATCTGTAGCATTAAATAAATCATCCTTAAGTCTATATATTTTACCATCAGTATTTACATCATATTCATTATTAGTAATATCTCCTTGGGTTAAATAAATCATTTTTATATCATAATAATTCTTTAATTTAGTTTTTAATTCTTCATTATCAGTAGGTGTTGTTATTACACTATCAATAGCAGCAAACATTTCTTTTTCTATTTGTTCTCTTTCTGCATATGCTTCTTCCATTGAGGTATAACCTTCCTTTTTACTTACGCCTAAACCCAATGACAATAATATAACAGCAATTAGGCCTAAAATAACTGATAGTATCTTAGGTTTCATGTGCATTATTTTTGCAAATTTAATAAACCAATTATAAAATGTTTTAAAAATCTTTGATGTTTTTACTGAAGTAGTTACAGATTTCATCATTTTATTCATTTTACTCATCATTGTGTTATTTTTTTTCATTAGTATATAGATTATCATAGGAAAATATTATTATTATTATTATTATTATTATTATTATTATTAATAATAATATTAAAATTGATTTAATAAGTTATACTATTTGTATATTAAAAGGCAATAAAAATGACAGAGCATATTAAGATTAAACGAGAACGAAAAACACAACAACCTTTAAAATTTGCTTATTGTCAAAATCAGGAAGAAAATGACAAAGATAATGATATTATTATGGAAATTGGTGTAGATGAAGCCGGGCGAGGACCTATGTTCGGACGCGTATATACTGGCGCAGTTGTTTTACCTAAAAATAGTGATAATTTTAATCACACATTAATGAAAGATAGTAAGAAATTTCATTCGGAGAAAAAAATACGTGAAGTTGCTGAATACATTAAAGAACACGCGATTGCTTGGGCGGTCGGCTACTCGGACGAAAAAGTGATTGATGATATAAATATTCGTAGAGCTACACATAAAGCCATGCATCAAGCCATTGGCGAAGTCATTACAAAATTGGAACAAAAGAATAATGTTGATAATTATAACAATAGCGATATTTTGCTTCTTGTAGATGGTAATGATTTCACGTCATATTATAATAATAAAAGTCATAACCCATTATCCTATGTTTGTATTGAAGGTGGGGATAATGTCTATACGTGTATTGCAGCTGCATCGATTTTGGCTAAGGTGGCGCGTGATGACTATATTGCGGAATTATGCATTGAACAACCTATTTTGATTGAACATTATGACCTATTGAAGAATAAAGGATATGGCACCAAGAATCATATGGATGGAATTAAAAAACACGGCATTTCGCCTTTTCATAGAAAAAGTTTTGGAATTTGCCGTGATTTTGCTTAAATATTAGTATTCATAATAAAATATTTACTCTTTATTTTTACGACGTCTTGTGGTTTTATTATTTTTTTGCGGATTAATTGTATATTTCCCCTTTCTCTTATTTTTCTTTTTATATTTCTTCTCTCCTTGTTCTTCATTGTCACTAGCGCTATCACTATCACTATCACTATCACTATTACTATCACTTGTATCGCTATCACTCGTATCGCTATCACTTGTATCGCTATCACTCGTATCATTTTGATTACCAATATTAATACTAATATTGATATTCTTATTCTTATTCTTTCGGCGTGTCATCTTTTTTTTATGTTTATGTGGTTGTTTTTTTACAATTGCTTCTGCTTCTGCTGCTCCACCAGTTTGTATGGCTCCTCCTCCTGCTTCTGCTGGTGCTGCTGCTTCTCCTGCTGCTCCTTCTTCTCCTTCTGGTGCTGCTGCTGCTCCTTCTTCTCCTTCTGGTGCTGCTGGTGCTGCTTCTCCTTCTGGATTGTATTCGTTTATAGCCTTAACTAATGCTTGTGCTAATTCGATTTTTGGACCAGAATTTTTAGTGTCATGACTTTTATCAACCCATTTACCTGGAATTTTACCACTATAAATTAATTTTATTAAATTTTTACTATTTGTTTCATCATCCATAAATTTTGTAAATTCAATCGGATCGCCAAAAAATAAATCCTGTTTTCTTTTAAATTCAGCTTTGGTTTCTTTTTTAAAACTTTTATATTCTTTTTTTCGTATATCTTTTATTTTATCTTCCTTTTTTTCTTCACTATTTCTCCATATTCTTCCCACTCTACCTCCACTATAATTGCTATACTCACTACCGCCACTCATAGCGCTATAATTGCTGTCTCCACCTAAACTATAATTATCCCCTCCGCTATACTCACTACCGCCGCTCATACTGCTATTATAACTACCGCCGCTCATACTGCTATTATAACTACCGCCGCTCATACTGCTATTATCTCCACCTTCTTGTCCACCATCACTTTGATTATCATTTGCTTTATTTTTATTCTTTTCCTTTCCATCAGTCGCTGCATCTTCTGTTCCCGCTTTAATTTCAGCCTTAGTTTCATTTATATTCTCGTCTTTAAATTCAGCTTTAAATTTGTCTGATTCAGTAACATATTCCGCAATAATTTTTCTAAACACTAAGTGTTTTTTTGCTTGTTCTGTTGCATCAATGATTGATTGAACCATCGGTTTTAAATTTTCATCTCTGACATCTGGTTTTAAATGTTTTGCATTTTCATCTCCATCTGCCATACTTTCTGCTTTTTCGCGATCAAATTTAATAGGGTTTCCTTTTGGATCAACTAATATCTGGCCTTGAATATCAGGCGCAGCAGGAGCGGCACCTTCGGCGGCGGCAGGAGCATCGGCGGCGGCAGGAGCAGGAGGATCACCGCCACCATCGGCAGGAGCAGGAGGATCACCACCACCACCAGCAGTTGTACTATCAATAGTAACTCCACTAACATCTTTAACAGGTGGTGGAGAGTTATCAATTCCTAAAAAAAGAAGTATATCATTTGCCATATTTTGGTCAGTAGCATTAACAAAATCTGTTACAAGTTTATGGTCAACTTTTATTCCCTTTTTATATAATTCAGTATTTGCTTTTTTTATACTATCTTGTAATATAAAATCCTTTGTTTTATCTAATTTGACTATATCAATTAGAAAAGGTTTCCATTTCATAATTTCTAATTTCCCTAATTCTTCCTTTGATTTGTTATCCTCAGCTGGTTTATCTTCATCGCCTTTCTCGCCTTTCTCGCCTTGATCGCCCTGTTTTTGTTCATCTGCTGTTAATGCTTCAGGAGCCGCATAACTTGGACTACCTTTAAAATTGCGTTTAGAAGCAGTAGTGCCCATTTATATATTAATTATACTATTTTTAATACACAAATACATATTTTTTTAATAATTTTATTACATAAAATTGAAAGCCAATCGTTTTAATTCTAAAAGCATTATAACTCACTCTTAATCAAACATGAAGGTCATTGTATTTGATACTGAAACAACCGGGCTCCCTACTGATTATAATGCGTCATTTACGGATTCATCTAAATGGCCACACATTATTCAACTTGCTTACATTGTTTTTGACACTGACACAAAAGAAATTCTAGACTATTCAGATAAAATTATTAAATTAGATGAATCGGTACCAATCTCTCCAGAAAGTATCGCAGTTCATAAAATCACACGCGAACGTAGTGAGAATGAAGGCATTCCTATGAATGAAGCATTAAAATGCTTTCTTAAATGGATAAAGACGATTGATGTTATTATTGCGCATAATATTAGCTTTGACAAGAAAATGGTTATTGTAGAATGCTGTCGAAATCAAATTAATAATGGGTTCTGTTTTTATCGAGACAGAAAGCCAATCAAGGAATTCTGTACAATGAAAAATTCAATTAATATTTGTAAAATTCCAGCCATCAATAAAAAGACAGGCGAAACGTATAATAAGTATCCAACATTAACTGAACTTCATACACATCTATTTGGTGTTGCTCCAAAGGGTACACATAATGCGATTGCCGATGTAATGATTTGTTTGCGCGGATACATAAAGCTCACTGATTTGTATGATATTGTTAATGATGACGAAGTCAAACTAGTCTTTCGCACATTATTTAATTCGTATTGCGTTTAATAAAATAAAATATAAGTAAAACTTTAAGCCTGCCATGGACGACAATTATAAGAAATATCATCAAACTTTTTCCATTGATGTATTTCATCACATTGTGTCTTTTTTTCTTTATAAAAATCTTTAATAGCATCCATTAATTTCCAATTACTAACAATTTCATCTTGCATTAAATTCTCTGTCATTTTATTAAAATCATTTTTCAAAAAGGAAGGTAATTCCTCAAAATACGTTTTCATTATGTCAGTATATTTTTTATCAAACGCATCAAGTGTATTGGTTGAACGATATGGTTTTTCCATTTCTAATAATATTATTATTAATAATAATATCTTTAATAATATTTAAAATATAGTATTATCCCGAGCACATAACACATTCTTGGTCTTCTTTATTTTTATCTTCATCTGATTGTGTAGTTGTCGGTGGTTTTATGGTAAATTGCTGTGCTTGATGTTTTGCTTTTCGACGCAAATAATAAATTCCTGTTTTCAAGCCTTTTTCCCAAGCATAAAAATGCATTGAAGTTAATGTATTATATTCAGGATCTTCTAACCATAAATTCAAACTTTGAGATTGACAAATATATGGAGCTCTATCTGCTGCCATATCAATTAGATGTTTCATCGGAATTTCCCAAACTGTTTTATATTTTTCTTTTAAATGGTCTGATACATCGGTCATATGCTGAATACTGCCTTTATTCAAAATAATATTATCTTTAACCTTTTCATTCCATAAACCCATGACAATGAGTTCATTCATCAAATATTTATTAGGTAAAACGAATTCACCTGCATTTGTGCGTCGCGAATATAGATTACTTGTAAAAGGTTCAAAACATTCATTATTCCCCAAAATCTGTGAAGTGGACGCGGTAGGCATTGGCGCAACAAGAAGCGAGTTTCGCATTCCATAAGTTTTAATTTCTTCTTTTAAAGCAGACCAATCATAACGATTCGTTGGTGGTGTAACACCCCACATATCAAATTGTAAAATACCTTTTGATGCTGGGCTATTTTCAAATGAACTATAAGCACCCATTTTTGTATCATTTAAATAATACAATTCAGCTGGAATTGGTAGCAAATTCTGAACAACCATATCTTTTTCAGCCTCAATTGTATAATCACGACTAGCTGAATCTAATTTACTAAATTTATCTAAATTAGCAACATCAACCTTCGAAAACAAATGAGTTTGATCTAAGGCTAACAAAGACATACCGCGAAAACGTTCACGTGCAATTTCCATTGAACATTCTGCAGAAGCGTGGTAAATCGTTTCAAAAATAAATTTATTGGTTTCGCGTGCTTTATCGCTAGTGAATGCAATATCCATCATAGCAAATACATCAGCTAGTCCTTGAATACCAATTCCAATAGGGCGATGAAGCAAATTACTAAGTCTTGTTTTTTCGGTAGGATAAAAATTCACATCAATGATTTTATTTAAATTATAGGTAATCACCTTTACAACTTCATGTAATTTTTCATAATCAAATGTTTTATTGGGCAAAACAAAACGTGGTAAACCAATGCTAGCTAAATTACAAACCGCGGTTTGTTCAGCATCGCTATATTCAATAATCTCGGTACAAAGATTGCTTGATTTAATAACACCAAGGTTTTGTTGGTTACTTTTCTTATTAGCCGCATCCTTATAAAGTAAATAGGGTGTTCCTGTTTCCATCTGACTATCTAAAATTTTAAACCATAACGTGCGTGCTTTAATCTTCTTATTTGCTTTACCGGTATCGCAATAGTGATTGTATAATTTTTTGAACTCTTCACCATAACAATCAGACAATCCTGGACACTTATGCGGACAAAACAATGACCATTCTTCATCCCTTTTAACCTTTTCCATAAATAAATCAGGAATCCATAATCCATAAAATAAATCACGCGCTCGCATTTCTTCGTCGCCATGATTTTTTTTCATATCCAAGAAAGATTCGATATCTGCATGCCAAGGCTCCATATAAATAGCGAAGCTTCCGTTACGTTTATTGCCACCTTGGTCAATATAACGAGCAGTCATATTGAAAACACGTAGCATAGGAACGAGCCCATTACTGATTCCATTTGTTCCATTAATATGTGTGCCTGATGCGCGAATATTGTGCGCATGTAATCCAATCCCACCAGCCCATTTTGATATTTTAGCACAATCTTTCAATGTATTATAAATTCCATCAACACTATCATCTTCCATTCCAAGTAAATAGCATGAACTAAGTTGTGGGTGATTTGTCCCTGCATTATACAATGTAGGTGTAGCGTGAGTAAAATATTTAAGAGAGAGTAATTCATACGTTTCTTTTACACGCTCAATATCACCGCCGTGGATACCTAATGCTACACGAAGCCACATATGCTGCGGACGTTCAATGATTTGTTTTCCGATTTTCATCAAATAAGCACGTTCTAATGTTTTGAACCCAAAATAATCAAACAAATAATCACGTGAATAATCTATTAAAGAATTTAAAAGCGTTGCGTGTTCTTGACTTAAATTCCAAATATCTTTATGAATTAATGGTTTATGAACACCATGAACATCACAAAAATGATATAGTTTGTCCATTGCATCGCTGAATTTTTCGGTAGTTGTTTTATGGTTATTAGATACAATAATGCGACTAGCGAGTATTCCATAATCCAAATGTTTAGTAATTTGTGAAGCGCATTGCTCGGCTGTCAATTCATCAATAACATAGGTTGACATATTATCATAAAGTTGCTCAACAACTTTCATTACCAATTGACTATAATTTACATTTAATGTTGGCGTAGATGATGTTCCCAAATATTTAACTCTTTTTAAAATTTTATCAAAAGATAATGTTTCTGTTTGTCCGTTTCTCTTCATAACATGAAGTTCTTCATTTGATGCCATTTTATTATTATTAAATTATAATGATAAAAGTTTAAATTGTTATATATAATATATAAGATAATGGAAGTAACTAATATGGTTATGAAAAATATAAGATGGTTTGTTGTATTTTTGTTAATATTTCTTTGTTTTTATTTGGCCTATCTTATAAATAAACCAAGAACATATAAAAACCAAAAAACGTCATTACAAAAAGAACCATCCGATCATTTAACTTCTTGTGATAAAACTAAATGCGAGTCATCACCTCCTCGTATAAATAATATGGATATGGACATGTCAAAAGACATTGATAGACAATATTTAGTAGATGAAGATCCTGAATTGTTACCAGCAAATGAAGTTAATAAAACAAATTATAAAGGGTGGCAGAATGAAGAGGGTAAATGTAAAGGAGAAATGAATGAAGAATTATATACAGATGATAACCCTTTATTTGATTTGAAAGGTCCTGTAAATCTTGTTCCGTTAGATTTAAATGGGGAACATCGTCGTGTTAACTTTTATTAATTATATTTTTTATTTGCAGTAATAAAAAAGAAGAGAGAAAATGAAAATAATATAAAGGCTGTAAAATATTTTAATTGAGGTTCACTATATAATTTATTTACAATTGCTCCATATTTTGCTGCGATAATATAAGATATACATATAAAAAATGCTATGGTATAATCGATTTTATCTCTCTTATAGTAATTTTGAGTAGCTAAAATAGATATTGGCGGCAACATAGCTAATAAAATAGTTCCTACTGCCAATTTATAATCTGTTATAATATTTAATATTAACAATCCAGGTAATAAAATAAAAGTTCCACCTAACCCAGTTGACCCTCCAATAAACCCTGCACAACTTCCAACAAGTATTGTTAATAGTATATTCAACATTTTATTTGTCTTATAATAATATTATATAAAAAATATATATAATATTTTACATTTTTATTTTCAATTATCATTTATCATTATTTTCATTAGATGTTAATTCATCATTTACATTTACATTTATAAAGCAGGTTGATGACATTTCTATATTATTATCGTTCTCATTACCCTTTTTTTTAATACGCGATTGAGTTGATTTTTTAGGACCACGATTCATATAATTTCCTGATACCTTTTCTTCCTCAATAATATTCCATATTTCTTTTAATTCTTTCAAGGCTGAAGAAAACCATAATTTATTTCTTAATACCAAAACACAACTAACTTGGTCTAATTTCCAATAAATGTTTTTAATCCACGTTAAATGATTATGTTTTTCCATAATATCTTCTTGCCATTTCTCCATATCTTCATTATGGTTTACAATACCCAATGGAGCATATTCGTAGATTGGCTGCCCATTCCCATTCATAAACAACATTATAATTCCTTTATGTTCACTGACCTTATCATTTTCAAACTCTGTAATATCGCTATATTCATTAAAACGTGTTTCTAAAAAATCACATTCATTTAAATCGCATACTTCCATTTGTAATTGCATTTGAACCCAATATTCCATTTTCGGATTTCCATTAATATCACGATTGACTATATTTTTAATTTCTAACATACGCCCATAACGAAGCGATGACTTATCTGTGTTGATGCCATCAGGCGATGCCGCTAAAAATTCAATTGTTTTGTGCGGAATACACCCAAAATCACTTACTTTTGTTTTATACAGACTTTCATATAACATAACCGATAAAGGTTCATATTTTTGACCCCAGTGCATTGGGGTTTCTAATGATACATGACCGCTACTATATTTTGCTGTATTCAGTGGTTGACATTTTTCAAAGATAAGCTGATTTCGACTACTTTCACTTATAAATGTTTTCCAAATATTACTTGCAGTCAAATGTTTATAACGAAATTCATACCACTCTGTTGTTCGCTGCTCCGGCTGAGGAACATTCTGTAAATATTCTATTTTTGTATTCATTTTTTCAAAATTTGGTTTAATACGAACAAATGTGTTTCCGTTTGATCGTGGGGGTGCAATATGTTTATAATAAAATGCTATTCCTTCTTCAATCATTTCCTCAAGGCATTCATTTGTTATAGTTATATCTGCTCCTTTAAACGTCATTTCTAATAATTCACGAACATCTTTCACAATAAGAGAATGAAAATTTGGTTGAATATAGTATTTTATATTTAAACTAACACATTCATATACCAATATTGAAGTTGTTTCGCGAAAGTCATCCATAATCGTGTTATCGTCCTGAAAATTCATCTTATATTTATTCGTATATTACATATAAATAAATATAAATATTTATATCAATTTAAAAAATAATTATTCACTAGATGTATTAGGTGGATTGGATGTTTTATTCAAAATAGAAACGGGAGATTTTTTACCCTTTCCAAGTGATTTCAAGGTAGATACACGTTTTTCTGCTCGCTTTAAAGTAAATTTACGAACACCCGCATTAAAATGCAATGTCGGAATTGAGATTATTTTTCCGGTAATTTTATCACAATGTACATCCTTTACATGTTGAAGCTTTTTTTTATCCAAACTATCAATCAAATATTTTTTCAATTCATCTACTTCATTCGCGGTTAAATGATGTGTCTCTATAATACTATCTACATAAATATTCAATAATTTAATTTTCCCTGTTTTATCTAATTTATTCCATGATTCATTTTTATTATTTGAAGATTCTTTTTCCAAATAAGAATTAATTGTATCTATTTTTTTTGTTTCATAATTATCCTTTCCTCCAAAACTATTTAAAAAAACCTGTTTATGTTTAATATTTAACGGAACTTCATCGTTTGACATAACTATATACTAATATGTAGTTATAAGTTTAACTCGTTTTCACTATATAGATATTATTATAAGATATTATTATAAGATATTATTATAAGATATTATTATAAGATATTTTTTACTTTACCAAAATAAAATCGATAATAGTAAACAAGAAAGAAAAATATAAAAAATCCAATCGCTATAAAGTAAGATACAATAACACGATTTTTACTAGACGATTCTAATGCTAATGTTTCAATAAATGGATCGGCAATCGTAAATTCATCCCCACATAATCTATGCTCTAACATGGTCAATAAGCATCCATTACTTATAACAAAACAAATAAACACAAATATTAGATTAATTGCTGCAATAGTAACAGTTATTTGTCCTCCATAAAATAATAATATGAGAACAACAAATGGTAAACTAACATGATAAGAACGTATTGTTTGTCCGAGTGTTTTTTTTGATAAACGTGATGTTTCGCATAATTCTTCTAAAAAATCAAGCACTTTTATTTTTTGCTCACGGCTAAGTCTATAGCTATATTGAGATTTTTTTATTTCAATGTTTTCTATGCATTCCTTATACACATTTTCATTTTCATTCATTGTTTGATATAATATTTATTATGGATAAATATTAAAAAAAATAAACTTATAAATAATATATGTTTAACACTATTAAAAGTAATTTAAAATCCGGTGAGGATAAAATTATTAATTTTTTTATAAAAAAAATAAAGAATTATGAAACTACAAATACAAATATTAAACAATCAAATTTAAAGGGGAGAAAGAAGGAGAGAAAGAAGAAGAGGAAAAAAGAAAGGAAGGAAAAAAAGAAAGGGAGAGAAGAAGAGGAAACTTCAATTTCAGATGAAAATATATTTGATGATTTAAAAGAAAATGCTAAGTTACAATCTAATGTAGATACCGAAGTTCAAATAAATGCTATTTATAAAAGCATAAAACAAAATTATATTTTTTATATTTCAATTCTTTGTGCTATATATGCTTTTACAAAATGCAAACATAACAAAAGTTCTATGATTTTAGGCACATACTCTATTATATTCATAACATTTTATGGTTATTTTATTCATTTTATCTCTCATTATATGAAATTTAGAATTAGTGAAATTTATAGTAATTATGATAATATATTTACTCGTAATAAATATTTCAATTGGTTTGCTTTAAAACTTATTGCTTTTGGAGAATTCCATGCAAAGGTTCATCATGATAGTGATATTAATAAAAGTACAAAAAATATTATACTAGAATTTCTCAATAATTTTATGACACAAGGTGCTGCTATTATTGTAATAAAATATTTCTTGGATTTAATTGATAATCGTGTTATTATTCTTTGGTCTCTCTTTTATGCAACAGTCCATAATATTAATTACATTATTATGCCACCATTAATTCATCAACAACATCATATTAATGATAGAACTAATTTTGGTATTGATATTTGGGATATTATTATTGGAACTAAATTTGATTGGGAAAATATTGAAACACATAATCATACAGCTATTAATGTAATTGTGATTGCTGCTATTATTTATTATGTATCTAATAAATTCAAATTATAACGATATTATGTCTATTATATATAAAAATGAAAGCAATCAATATTACTGGAAAACATAATATTGATAAAATGAATGAAATTGGTAATGATTCTTATAAATCTGTTAGAAAACATATGATTAATTTAAGCGAAACTGATTTACTCTATAAAACCCAAAATGATTTGGTGAGAGATTTGTATATGAATATTGATGTGAATATGAATCTAAATGGATGTGAAAATATGGATAAAAATACAATTAATTTAAAATCTCTCTTTAAAAGTGAACTGGTTCACAAAATACAAGGTTACAGGGGGCAAGATATTAAAAAAGAAATACATAATCAGGATACAATTATTAAGTTGGAAGATGTATTAGAAAAATTAGTAGAGAGAAAATTGACCTGTTTTTATTGTTCTAAACAACTATTTGTGCTTTATAAAAATGTTCGCGAACCATTGCAATGGACACTTGATAGAATTGACAATGATTTGAACCACAGCAAAGAAAATACATGTATTTCTTGTTTGAAATGTAATTTACAGCGTAGAGTCACTGATTCTGGTAAATTTATATTTACCAAAAAACTAAAGATTAATAAAGTATAAAGTTTTATATGTTATATGTAATATTATATATTATAACAGATGGAAGAACTTGTTTGGAGAAAGGAAGGAGAGAGATGTGAACGTTCTTATAGGCAATTACCGCAAGAGCAACAGCAACAGCAACAGCAACAGCAAGAGCAACAGCAAGCAGAGCAGCAAGCAGAGCAGCAACAGCAAGCAGAGCAGCAACAGCCACATTTTAATGTTGCTAATAATGAAGGATTTCATAAGGTCAGTAATAAACGCGAAGAAGCGAATGAAAAAATGAATGAACGTTATTTAATTGGACAAGCAACTCAGAATCCTTTCATGACAAATAATAATTATGTAAATGATTTAGAAGTACAAATGAATTTTTTAACACCTAAAAAAGAAATATAAATAAAAATATATTTATTTAATAAATGTTATTTTACAAAAAGTATTTTATTAAATAAAGAGTTTAAATGTATTGTTCTATTGTTTTTTAATAAATGTCTCAAAATTATTCATCGCAAAATACTTTATTAATGAACAATTTGATAACTTATTATAAAGCAAATAATTACCTTGATCGTATGTTACAAATTATAAATGGCGACGTGAATATCTCTCTACGCATCGTTGATTGGTTCACTACAAATTATGCAAAAAAGTTTTATACTGTCTATGATTTACCTACGAATGGGAATCGTTTTAAAGTCTATAATGATTATAAATTAAAATTGCGGTCGTATTCTAAGCGTCGTTTTGACCCTTTCTGTCGATGGGATCGTATCAGTATCCCCTATAAAAATGATAATCATCTACAGACAACCATCGGTCAATTGAATTTTTTTAAATGGGCTTTTGAGAATAATGTCATTGATTATATTGAGCAAAATTATTCAGCTATTGAAAAAGACATGAATAGTCGGAATAGCACATCTAAACGCAAAGTGCAAGCAGTTTGTAATCAAAAAACAAGGAAAAAGCGCGAAGAACTTTCTATTTCGGCTTCGAAAACAATCAAAAAAGAAGATGTAGAGATTGTTATTAAATTTGATTAATTGTATGTTGATTAATTGTATGTTGATTAATTGTATGATTGAATGTTTTTTTTGTAAAAAACTTTATAATATGTTAATATTTAAAAATAATAATTTTAACATAAAGTAATGGGTAATAGTATTAGTTCAATACGAAATATTAATTTTGAAGATATGCAATTTGCCATAAATGAAAAGGATAATAAAAATCAAATGTATGATTATAATGACCACAATCAAAAAACTTTAATTATTAATACATTAGATGCTTATCAACAACATTGTCTAATTGTAGGCACCTTAAATATTGAAATGGAAATTGAAATACTTAATATACAAATGAAAAAAAACAATGATATTCGTATTATTATTTATGGTATGAATGCAACCGATAAAACATGTATTACAAAATACGAACAATTATTAAAATTAGGGTTTTGGAATGTATATATTTATACAGGAGGGCTCTTTGAGTGGCTTTTACTACAAGATGTTTATGGAAATGAATTATTTCCGACCACATCGACCAAAGTGGATTTACTGAAATATAAAGGACGACGGCAATTGAACATGAAGATGCTGGAAAATTAAAATAAATATATTAAAATAAATATATTAAATTAATAATCAGTCTTTATCCATATTTGAAATAGTGTTGTTGAATCTAGTTCAGTACTAAATAAACATTGATATGTTGGAGGAAAAATATAAGGTGATACATTTTTGGGGAAAATAAACGAAACGCTTTGTGCGAAATTACACGCAGCATCAATATATTCATCCACCTCATCTACTGGCGGAGAACCAATAACATGAATTTCATCAAACCAAAGTCCTGATAAAAATGTTTTATTAAACTTATCAAAATCTAGATTTAAAAAATTTAATTGTTTTACATCTGGGTTCACTGGTTCCTTATCATAAAATAAAGGAGTTTTAACTAAATTATATGATTCTTCTATAAATTCACCATATTTGGCCGTAAAATCAATGATAATATCTTTATCGTATGAAATATGTAAATGATCTTTTATATATTTAATACATTGTTCAGCGCGTTCTTTAGTTATTTTTAATGTCATGATATTTTGCTATCTTATTGTATATAGGTATTATAAGTTTAAATTATTATTATATATATTATTATTATATATTATTATTATATATATTATTATATATATTATTATAAGTTTTATATTATTTAACACACCTTATCAATGTAAACAGCTTTGGATAATTTTTTAATAATTTTGTTCTCGCTGTCGAAGAACTCGCCTTTGCCACCCATCGACTGATTCATAATGCGCAAATAAACATCATTCAAGCGATGCCGGTTATTCATGCATTGCGGATTTTGGTCGCGCCAAGGAATCATCAAATCGCCGTTCTTTTTCGTAATATGCTTTATGGCCTTTCGAAGTTTGTCATAAGTGCTATTCTCTTTCTCCCATATATCATCATCACGCACATACATTACTTCTCGCTTGTAGTCACTGCAATGAATCGGACGTTTATAGACATCCATCTCATTGAGTTTTCTTATAATGATTTTACTAATACCTTCTACATATCCGAGCTCGCCAACATCTTCCAAATCCGAGAGTTGTAGCGTCATCGAATTGACAAAGTCCATGATATTCATCGCATCCTTGCATTTCTCGTTCAGAAACACTTGCATATTGAAGGTTTTGTTATTGCTATTATTATTGTAAGTATTATTATTATTATTAGTACCGCTTGTTTTACAGACATCAATCATCTGTTTTTGTATATCTTGGGTTTGTTGCTGCATATCCAATGTTTGCTTTTGAAATTCATTTTGTTTTTTTTGAATTTCTTCATTATTAGTCATTAATTTAAATACCAAGTTGGTTAGGTGTACTACTTCGGATGAATTTTGTGTTAGATTATTATCTAATATAATATTTTCATCATCATTTTTACCAACACATTTTTTTTCATGATACCATAAACTATTACGAACATTATACCCTTTTTCACAATATTTACATATAAATGGATATTCGGTGGTTTTTTGTTCTAAATATTCTAAATTATGATTATTTATATGTTTACTTGTCATTATATGTCTATTCCATTCACTTTTCTTACAGCATTTAAAGACACATTTTTTACATTCATTCGTTTTGGCGTTTTTGGCGTTTTTTTTGTTCATTATGTTCTATATATATATAGAACAAAAAAAACGCCTAAATAGTTTTCAAAACATTTATAATTCCATGAAAAAAGTTTATCATAACAACATTTTCCATAAAAAAACCGAAATGAGAGCATAATGGTCACAAGTCACTTTTTCACGTTTTTTCAGAAAAAGGAGGGAGGCCACTTTCACGAAATGGACATTTATAAATGTCCAAAACCCAAAACGGATCGTCAGACCCAGAATCGTGTTTTTTTACGTTTTCTGATTTTTTGATATATATGATTTTTTGATATATATGATTTTTTTTGTATTTATGAGCAAATAGTTTCAAACCATTGATATAATTTGGAGTCTTCATTCAAGTATAATTCATGTCCTTTATTTGTTGTAATATTGTGCTTATAATCACCGAATTTGAAATTTCCTTGAAAATCATCATAAGTCATCCGAATGCTTTTGACAACTTGGACATCCGCTTGGTCTAATTCGGCTTCGGTATTGAATTCAGGTTCCACCGCCTCCGCATCCGCCGCTTTCGTAATTGCGCCATAATAAATGACGCCCATATTATGCCAATCTTGGTGATTACATTCAGTCAAATGATTCATTTTGTAATTTTCTGGCGGAGAATCATAATAACCTTTTGTGATTGAACCATCGCTTTCATCTTGGGTAGCATAACCTTTAATTGCTGTTCCAATATTATGCTTTGTACAATAAATCAATGTATAGAAAGAATCTTCCATCTTCAAATTCTCCATAGTCAAATCGTTCATTGATTGCATCTTGTTGTCTGATTGCATCTTGGCTTCTTGTAAGTATGTAATACTTTTATCTTTTATAAAAAAGAATTCAATTTTTTTATATAAGTTATTATTAAACCATAATGCCTTTAATATTTTCAATCCATGTTGTTAATTTTTCGGAAATATCCGAATTGGCATTCAAAACCAAGAGCGGTTCATAACTAGAATTGTATGCATTCGATTTCATTAACCAGTTTTCATGGTAATCGTGGCATTGTTTCATGTATTCCAAAGGAATTGTTTCTCCTTGCCGAGCACGCTTCACAACACGTTCTAAAGAAATGTTCGGATTCGTTCGTAGATAGACAAAGCGAATTGGCGGTAAATCCTCAATAAATTCGTAAAACCATTTCATGTAAATGCTGTATTCAATTTCTTCAATTTTCTTATCATCATATAACATTTTGGCGAAAACGGCTACATCAGTATAAACACTTCGTTCAATAAAGATTATTTTATACTTTTTATTTTTTAAAGCCTGCCGTAAAATAGAAAGTCGCGAGATGTAAGCCATCATTTGAAAAGGAAAAGCGTATTTATGTTGATCGGCATAATATTTTTCTAAAATAGTCACGCCGGAAGTATCTTTGATGGTATTCCAAATATGGACGGGTTCTTCTACAAAACAAATACTATCGTCGCCTTGATATTTCTGACGTAAATGTTCAAGCAATGTTGATTTACCTGACCCAATATTGCCTTCAATCGAAATAACAATCGGCTGCTTATCCATTTCCATTCTTATTTATGATATGTTATAATAAAATAATATGTTTAATACAATTCAATTTATTAATAAATAATACATTTATATGAATATTTTATTGTTTTTAAAATTGAAATAAAGATAGACTACGAAACTATATAATATACCACCCCCCCTCACTATTATCATGACGGAATTCATTACAAAACAAAGCAAACTTACCAAAGAAGAATGGACTAGTATTGAAGTGCCCTGTGTTGATTCAGAAAAGCGAATCTTATCTCTTATTAGTGATGGATACAATGATGTAAATATCTCGCGGAATTATACTTCTTCATTAGCACATCATATGAAAATGACAGATTCGAAAAAGTTTGATAGTTATATTTATAAGAATTATTTTCACGATACAATGTCAAAAATATATAAAAAATTCAATATTGTTCCGGCATCCGCATCCGCATCCGCATCAGCATCAACGCCGACAAAAAAAGAGAAACCAATTGTCCTGAAGAAAGCAGATATAATTCGTATGGAAAATACAACAAAAAATATTGAAGAGCAGAAACATATGATATTTGAATATATACTGATTGACCTGTTGGAGAAATTACTACACCATCAAGCAGAAGAAAATGAAAATAAGAGCAAAAATCGAGTCAAAAATAGCGAAGCCAATAAAACCAAATGGATGTATTATTATTTTACACTTTACAAATTAATGAAGTATAAGATTGAAGGGGTTAACAATGAATTGCGTGAGAAAATACTCTCAATTCTTAGTCAAAAGTTTGTAGAATGTTATACGGATAATGGGAATTATGTGAATTTAATAACTGATATGGTCGAGCAGGGATATGAATTGATTGAAAAGAATGAATATCTTTTGAAATACGCAGATGAAACATTGTATGACCATCAAAAAGAGCTTTTCACTCTATGTAAAAACCCAGCACCGAAATTGATTTTATACATTGCGCCGACGGGCACTGGAAAAACCATGTCTCCATTAGGTTTGTCAACAACCCATCGCGTGATTTTTGTTTGTGCCGCACGGCACGTTGGTTTATCGTTGGCAAAAGCGGCGATTTCAATGCAAAAGAAAATAGCCTTTGCATTTGGTTGTAATGATGCGGAAGATATTCGCTTACATTATTTTTCGGCGAAAGAATACACCAAACATACGAAAAGCGGAGGCATTGGTAAGGTAGATAATTCACAAGGTGAAAAAGTAGAATTAATGATTAGTGATGTTCAATCCTATATACCAGCAATGCTTTATATGTTAGCATTTAATCCAAAGGAAAAGATAATTACTTATTGGGATGAACCGACGATGACGATGGACTATAAAGAACATGAGCTACATAATTTAATTAACAAGAACTGGTGTGAAAATCTGATACCTAATATGGTTTTATCATCGGCGACCCTTCCACAACAAAAAGAGATAACCGATACAATTATGGATTTCTGCTCACGTTTTAATGACGTGGATGTTCATGAAGTCATTAGTTATGATTGTAAGAAAACAATTCCCTTGATAAATCGTGAAGGGTTTGCCGAAATGCCACATTATTTATATGATGACTATGCTAAAATTCTTGATGTTGTTGAACATTGCAAAGAACACAAGACATTGTTACGTTATATTGATTTACGCGAAGCAATACGATTTATAATGCTTATCCATAAGGGTGGTAAAAAATATATGAAAACAGACCGCTATAATTTGAATACATATTTTACCGAGATAGATATGGTGAATATGGGCTCAATTAAAGTATTTTACTTGGAATTGTTAGGCAATTTAAAGCCAGAGTTGTATAGTGAAATTTATACTGAATTGACGAATACACGTAAAAAGTATCATGAATCAAATGTGAATATTGTGACAACGGACGCACATACATTGACAGATGGGCCAACTATATTCTTGGCTGATGATATTAATAAAATCGCGCAATTTTACATACAAAATGCAAAAATACCAGATTATGTATTGAAAGAAATAATGGAAAAGATTCAATACAATCGAAAATTGAATGAACAAATTAAATCATTAGAAAAAGAATTGGAAGACGCACGGAATTCGTTATCTGATAAATCGACAAGTGATGATAAATTATCGCCGGAAATGAAAGAAAAGAAACAAAAGTTAGCTACATTGAGAACAAGCATTCAAACGATTGTATTGCCGCCGACATTTGTTCCGAATACTCGGGATCATTTGTATAAGTATGCGTCGAAAATGAATCCAGGCGAAATTACAAACGCATTTACATCTAATGTATCAGAGGAAAATGTCGAACAAATTATGCGGATTACGGATGTAATGGATTATTGGAAGCTATTGCTTTTGATGGGAATCGGTGTGTTTTCGGAACATAAAAGTCCGCGCTATATTGAAATTATGAAACGAATGGCACAAGAACATAAATTGTTTATGATTATTGCGTCAACCGATTATATTTATGGCACGAATTATCAGTTCTGTCACGGGTATATTGGAAAAGATTTGGGTGAAATGAGCCAAGAGAAATGTATTCAAGCGATGGGAAGAGTAGGGCGCAATAAACTCCAACAGAATTATAGCGTCCGCTTTCGTGATAATGCATTGATTCATAAATTGTTTAATAAAGATGATGATAAGCCGGAAGTGATGAATATGAATCGGCTCTTTAATGAGATGTAAAAAATGAAAGCATAATATATTGTTAAATAGACTTAAATTTAATTTATTATAGTTATTAGTAGTGAATAACAAAACATGTCGCCTGAATATTTTGTTATTCCATTAATTATGGGTCAAGCATCCGGCATTATAGATGCAATGAAAACAGGAATTATATTTTTAGATTTTTCTATACTACTTTTTTTTTTATTTCTCTTCTACACGTCCGATGCTAATTATATTTTTAAGTATATTACACAATGGAATGAAAATAAGAAAAATACGATTGTAATTAAGTCGGAATTACGAACGCGGTCTATTCGGTTTCGGGCAATTATGCATTTTTTGGCAAAACATAATGAAACAATTTATCGTTTGCGTGAAGATGCTGATTTTGATTGGGATGATATGGAAAAACGAAGTGAATATTTAGTGGATCAGGTAAAAGAGTTTAAATTAACAGAGCATATTCATGGTAAAATAAAGAATGAAGAGAAAGAAAAGAGCCGAAATATTGAATCAAATAATATGGTTGTAGTTGAATACAATACATTGATTATTTTTTCATATAAACACTCGCTGTCCTATTTACAAAAATGGATAGATGAAAAAGTGAAAGAATACAAAGAATATTTGAAACATATTTCGAATGAAAAACAATTATTTATAAATGTTGTAAGTGAATCCACAGAAACAAATAAGAATAATACCAAGAAAAAAAATAATGGATTAACTATAGATTCAGTTGAATGGGATTCATCTATTCGGTTTGAAAATAGTTATTTTCAGGATATGGATACTATCATTAAAAAGATAGATTTTTTCTTGAAGAATAAAGAATGGTACTTAAAAAAAGGTGTTCCTTATAATTTGGGTATTTTATTATATGGTGAACCAGGTTGTGGGAAAACGCGTTTTATTAAACAATTAATGAATCATACAGGACGTCATGGTATTGATATAAAATTAAATGATGCAATGGATTTTACGAAATTACAGAATATTATTTATAAGGAAGAATTAGATGATACACATATTATTCCTCAAAATCAACGTATTCTGATATTTGAAGACATAGATGCACTAGGTGATGTAGTGAAAGACCGCGATTTAAAAAAAGCAGGAGCGGGCGCAGGAGCAGGCACGGGCACGGGCACGGGCACGGGGTCAGATACATCATCAGTTTCATCATTAAATGATACAAATTTTGTAAATATTGAAAAAGGAAAAGAGAATGATATGTTAAACCAATTTTTGAAAATGACGAATTCATCGTCAAGTGTTTCACAATCAAAATATAATAATAATTTATCCTATTTATTGAATATGTTGGATGGAATTCATGAGTGTAGCGGACGTATTCTTATTATGACGACAAATAAATTAGATGTTTTGGATAAAGCACTTATTCGCCCAGGTAGAATTGATATTAAAATCAACTTTAAAAAGTGCACTTGTTATGATATATCAAAAATGATTGAGAAGTTTTGGAATATTGTTATGCCATTGGAAACAATATTACCAGAAATTGAAGGTAAATATAGTAGTGCGGATATTATTAATCTGTTTCGATCAACGGATGATTTTGAATACATTCGTCATGAATTTTGTATAAGTAGTTAAATAATAATATTATTTTGGTATAGCTTTAAATGTAACTACGCTATCTGAATCTTTTTTTTGAATACGTCTTGTAATTGTTTCTATTAATGAACTTAAATCTTCTTCACCTTCCATTGTTTTATGTTTAAACATTCTCCAATTACCCCAAATTTTTGCAATGTCGTCATCTTCAATTTTGTTATCATTGATAAAAACATGAATATTACTATATTGATTTTTATCAGTTTCTATCATTTTTGGTGTAGATTTTTTCTTAGGAAGTATGGATTTTATGTATTCATTTGTGATTTTATCCATCTCACACGAATTGTATTTACTTTTATGTAATTCCATATTTTCTTCGGAGCAACTTAATTTGTCGGGATAAACATCAAATGGTAATGGTTTCTCTTGATTGCATAATTTACCTAGAATTGTATCAATATTATTTTGACCATGTTTTGTATAATCTTCATTTGAAAATGCTTGAACATATTCTGCAATTAATTTGGGTGGTGTATTAAATAATCTATTAAACGCATCTGTCATAATACTTGTAATAAAAGCAATATATTTTTCATAAATTTTTAATTTATCTTCTTGGTCTTTTATAATTCTTCCTCTTATTCCAATAATATCAACAAGTGAAGAAAACGATTTCGCCTCATTAATTTTTTTTGCATTCCCAAAGTCAAATGTATTGTTTAATAAAATGTCTGATTTTAATTCTCCTAATTCATCAGGAGTTATGTTATCAACATCATAACCTTTTTGGTCAACAAGTTCAAACAAGTAAATAACAGGCATTTGGGTTTTTATATTACATGGATTATCCATAAAAAACTGAGAACTTGTGTCGTGGAAATTAAATGTATTGTTATCTTTTTCTTTTTTTATCTCTCCTGAAATAATAAATGTATTTGGAGTTTGTCCAACAGTTCTTAAACTAATAACATTATGTTTATTGCCGAATTCAATAGCATTAAAGTATGCAGTTACCAAAGTATATTTATTTGTAGTGTCATCCCAAAATAACATAAAATTATGAATACCATCAGCTATAAGACTAAAATCGGCATTATCTTCTTCATTGAATATAAGAATAGGAGATGATTCTTCTGTTATATCTTGTAATCCGTATTTATATTTTAAATATAAATCATTGTCCTTGTCCTTGTCCTTGTCTTCATATTTGAGACAAGTATTTACTAGTTCAACTTGGTTTTTTGGTAAAACCTTTTTACATAATGTTTGATCTTTTGGTTTGAGGGATTTCCATACACGTTGTGGCGAACCAGATGATGAATCACCTGATGATGAAGATGTATTTTTTCTAGTAGGACTACGACTATTACTAAATTTTTGTGTTTTTTTAGTTTTTTTAGTTTTTTTAGTTTTACGTTTTTTTTCAGGAGTATTACTCATTGATAATATATAATTATACAAAAATATATCATCATTACAACCTAATTATTATCAAAAGGTTCTATATCATCATTGGTATCCTTCGTAGGCCCTTCGTGGAAGAGAGATTGTTTTTGCCCTTTATACAATTTATAATTTATAACAATAGGGTTAAACACACGCATTAAAAATATAAAGATAACAATACCCAAGAAGAGAAAACGATGTGACCAATTTGTAAAGCATAACAAGTAAATAGCAGTAAAAATGAGAAAATACATGACAAGTTGAGCAATATTAAATATTTTTTCTATTTTTTTCTTGGTTTTCATACCTTCTTCAAAATTATCATCCATAAATTGAAAAAATACCATACCAGTAGTGCCGACTGGTTCAAAATAATATTCATAATACGGACGTGATGTATGATTTTCCATAAACCAATCCACCATTTTTTGCGGAAATAAATAAATAATAGGTAAAGTAGTGAAGCATTTGTAAACATAAAAAGGTTTGAATTTCATTTCATCAGTTAAATTAAAATTCCATTGTTTTTTCAAGAAAATATTATTGATATTTTTGATAAGCGGAGAATTTTCAGTGCTTAGTAAGTAAGCACCCCCACGCGCTAAACGTAAACTGATTTCAATAATTTTATTGTCGCGATATTGTGCGTTTACAATACCGGTAAAATCCTTCATATGTGTTTTAACCCATTCAACAACATTAGATGGCGGCTGTAAATCAGGCGAGACTAATTTCCAATCATCACTGAACCCATTTTGTTTATCAGAATATTGATATGTAATTTGATGGACTATTTGACCTTGCAATAAAATAAAATCAGTCATACATTCAGTCGCATCAATAAATTCAGACCACATCATGTATTCATAATCGACGTATTTTCTTAATTCGTCAGCATCTTTCACTTTGAAGCAATTTTTGGATGAAGCACTTAAATGTCCCCAACGAGGTTTGATAAAAATAGGATAATCCACTTTATCTTCACTTCCTTTAAGTTTTTCTAAACGACCACCGACTAAACCTTGACTTTTAACAATCCATAATTTATCATAAACATGCTTGAATCGAGGATAACGTTTATAACAACCTTTATCGTAAAATGGCATTTTATTTGTCAAATGCGTTGTAAATTTATCTATATATGGATTGAAATAACCCATTTTTTTACACCATGGTTCTTCATACTTTAATAAATATTTAAAGATTGCAGACATTTTTATATTATTATGTATATTATGTATTTAATAAAATAATATAAATAATGTTATATTAATATATTAATAGTAATAAAATGTCATTCATGGTAAAAGCTGGTTATGACGCATTTTATAAACATATTATTAATGTTTCATTGCGAAAGACAACTATATGGAATAGAGGTGCTGTTATAGTAAATGGTACAAATTTTAATATTGATGCTGAAAGAGATAACCTAATTGAAATGATTAAATATGATGATATGAATACATTAATGGTAAATAATGCTATTATTTATGAAAATAGAAAATTATTTAATTATGACATTGATTTGAATTATAATTTTCAAGAACAACACGATTTTAGTAAGAAAAATTTATATAATTATATTGATTTTAATATAGTGAATTATAAAACAATGGAAAAAATAACATCACAACGAACGTTGAATTGAACTTTTTGTATCAGATTAAACTTATTATATTAATAAAACCATTTAATAATATACACCTAATAACAAGTAATAAGATGTCTTTTTTAGTTCGAGGAGGATACAATGCGTTAGAAAAAAGTGTGACTAATATTTTTTTGAGAGAAACAAACAAATGGAAGAGTGGTTTAATTACAACAAAACATAATTTTTATTTGGGAAAGGTAGAACCAAATTATGATAATATTTTTGATATGATTAAAGTTGATGAAACTTATTTATTAACGTTGAATAATCGAATTATTTATGAAAATACAACACCAATTGTATATAATGTGAATTTACTTAGTTGTTCTAAGGAGTATAATCACGGAATTACTGATATTGATAGTTTTATTAGTTGGTATAATGTTCCTTATGATAAAATTAAACAATAGGATAAAATTAAATAGGATAAATAAAACGCAAAGAATGATGAGTTAAAACAATAAAAATTATATTTATTTTTATTGTTATTGATAAATTTTAAAATACTTTTTGTGTAAAAGACACTATATCTTTTACATTTAGTTGGAGTAAGCGAGACCACCCATACCGGACATCACGCGGAGCACGTTGTAGTTGGTGGCATAGACGCGAACCTTGGCGGTGCTGGTACCCTGGACGGTAGCGTTAGACAAGACCAACTGGAGAGTGGCGTTATCAATGCGCGAGAAATTGCAAGAGCCCGAGGGCTGGTGCTCTTCAGGGCGGAGGGCAAAGGAGTAGATGTTGATACCAGTGTCGGGGTTACGGGTGTGGTGCTGGTAAGGCTGGACGAGGTCGAAGTAGGTACCTTCGCGCTCGGAGAATCGGTCTTGGCCGTTAAGTTGGAGCTTAGCGGTGACAACGGGATTCTGACCCCAGCAGTGCATGTCGAGGGAGCATTCGGACAAGACAAAGGCGCCGGCATCGGACACACCGGAGGTGGTAACGGTGTTTCCTCCACCTTGGGTGAAGGGAGATCCCCAGTCGCCGTTGGAGGTGACATCGATGGCTCCAGGGTCGTGGAAGAGACCAGAGCCAGACACGAAGTCTCCGGCAACGGTTTCGTTCTTAGCACCGAAGGCCATGATGGAGTTAGGGAGGGCATCAATGCCGTCAGTGTAGTTGAAGGGCTGGGCACCGAGCGTGCGGAAGAGGGTAGTTCCGCAGGTAAGGGACGAGCAGTAGTCAACATTGGCATCAGGCTGGACAACAAAGACCAACTCCTTGCAGGGGTGGTTAAAGTTGAGCTTGATCTTGTTGGAGGACGAACCGACTGATTCATCACCAGTGAACTGAAGCTGTTCGATGAGGTATTCGTGGGGGTTCTGGGCCATACGGCGACGCTCATCAGTGTCCAAGAACACGTAGTCAACATAGAGCGAGGCGGCGACGAGGGACTGGTTGTAGGCCGAGGTCACGCGCTTGCTGACGGCATCAGAGCAGGAGAGCTCACCAACGGCCCACAAGCACTCATCAATAGGGCGGATGTCAAGGTTAATCTTGACTTCGTGGTATTGAAGAGCGATGAGGGGGAGGGCAAGTCCGGGGTTTCGGCAGTACCAGAATTGGAAGGGAACATAGAGGGTAGTTTCGGGGAGAGCATTGCGGGGCTCGCACACCTGGACGGGGGCCGAGGAAGCGCAGGGACCATCAACCGCCGAGAACGAGGGGTCAGTGATGAAGGTAAGCTGGGAAGTGTTACCAATCATCTTGTAGTAACCGCGCTCTTGTTCCTTGGAGAGCGTGAGCTGATTCCACAAGTGCATCCAGTCACCATATTGGCGATCAATGCGCTGACCACCGATTTCAACTTCAACCTGGGAGATCATTTGCTCACCAGGGAAGTCGAGCCAGCGGGCCCACACACCAGCATCGGCAGAGTTCTTCATCGCCTGGTTGATTTCAGGGAGAGTGACCTGCAGGTAGGTGCGGTAAGCCAAATCACCATTGCGACTGATGGTGCAAGTGACACGGCGACCGAAATCGGCTTGTCCGTTAAAGGTTTGTTCAATGGATTCCATCGAAAAGTTGGTATGGCGACGGTAAGTCACCTTCCAGAAGGTAATCTGAGGATTACCGGTAAGGTAAACATCCTGTGCGCCGTAAGCTACGAGTTGCATTAAACCTCCTCCCATTGTTATATTATTACTAAAGAAAAAAAATATACAATAAAAAATTTAATTGAATTTATTACAAATATATACAAATATACTCAAAATACAAAATACTTAAAATTAGACACTATATATGTGTTTATTATTACTAAACTAGTCTATAAAATTTATATAATACAAAATATGATATAAATTGTTAAATTATGGAGTTATTTTGGCAAATTCAAATTAGATTCTATGAATTTTTGTAAATATGTGTCTAAATATACTTCCTTTTTACCCTCGTGTTTTTTTGAAAAAATATATTTATCTTTCTGTTTTTTTATAGACCACCCAGAGTTTAAAGCATTATATAAAAAAGACATCTTTTGTAATTGAATAAAGTCAATATTCAAATCAGATTGAACATTAACGTTTAATTCCATTTTAGCAATAGAATAGAAAACATTAATTATTTCTAAACCAAATGAATAAATTGTTGCTTAAATAAATGCCTTTATGAATATAAATATAATATATATGCCATTATTCAAACCAAAAAATATAAAAAAGATTGTTATACCTAAAAAAAATATTACTACGCTTGATAGTAAACATAAAGAAATTATTGATGAATTTATGAATGATAAGGAATTAAAAATACCAGAATTAAAAAGGGAAAAAAAAGAGATTGGTTTAAAAATAAAAAATGCTAATTTATCGCTTGATGAGAGATTAGAATTGAATGATAAATTAATTGTTATAAGGGAACAAATTCGTTCTCTGAAAATTAAAGAAAAACAATATTTACTAAATAATTCATCCTATGTTTTTGATTATTTTGAAACTAAAAAAAAAATTGCGGATAGTTCAAATAAAACAACTACATTATTAGATGATTTTTTTAAAATAAATGGCGAAGACAATACAAAAGGTGAGCAATTATCACAAGACAAAAAAAATATTCAAACTTATATGGGAAATGTTGATAATAGTTTTTTAGATATAAATAATTTTGTGGTATCAACAGATATATGTCAATTTTGTAATAAGGGGGAAATGATACCAGTTGATTATGAAGGTATTGTAATATGTAATGTTTGTTCTAAAAGTGTCAAGTATTTGGTAGAAAATGAAAAACCTTCTTATAAAGAGCCGCCTAAAGAAGTATGTTTTTATGCATATAAGCGAATCAATCATTTTCGAGAGATTTTGGCACAATTTCAAGCTAAAGAAACGACTCAAATACCTGATGAAGTTATAGATAATATTGTACAACAAATTAAAAAGGAAAGAATAGACTTAACTCAAATGAATAATAAGCGGACTAAAGAAATTTTGAAGAAATTAGGTTATAATAAATACTATGAACATATACCTTTTATTAAAGATAAATTGGGTATTAAACCACCTATTATGAGTTCTGAATTAGAAACAACATTATGTAATTTATTTATGGATATACAAGGACCTTATGCTAAATTTTGTCCGGATGATAGAGTTAATTTTTTAAATTATTATTATACTGTTTATAAATTATGTGAATTATTAAATCAGAATCATTTTTTGCCTTATTTTCCTATGTTGAAAGATAGAGAAAAACGAATAGAACAGGATGAAATATGGAAAAATATATGCGAGGAATTAGGATGGGAATATATTCCGACTATCTAGGTGAGTTGGTGGTTATGTATTTATTTAAATACTTAAATGAAAATAAAATGAAAATAAAATAATTTATAAAAGTTAAATTATTTTATATATATATTTTTAAAAATTTATGCAAGTGTGGTTGTGAACACCTTAAAATCCACCGGGGAAGTGGACTAAGTTAGCACCTATACCGAAGCCGGCACCAGTGCGAGCACTCACACCCATGCTAGGAACATAAGTGTCAAGGATACTAAAGGTAGCAGCAGCGGTTAAAGCAATCAAAGCAATTTCGTCAAACTTCAAGCTTTGTTGAGGGATAGCGAATGCCGCAATGGCAACCATTAAACCTTCGACTAAATACTTGATGGCGCGTTTCATTAATTCTTTCATGTCAAGTCCTAACATTATTATATTAATTATAAAGAAAAAAACTATTAAATTTTTTATTAATAAGACAAATACAAATACAAATACAAATACAAATACAAATACAAATACAAATACAAATACAAAAAGACAATAGATATGAAAAAAACAACTTAAAATATTCTTGATATATTAAAAATATATAATGGCTGACAACAAAAATATTACATATCGCGTTAATCCTGATGGTTCTGAAAATCCTAAATATGTTGATATGTTAGATGAAGATAAGCCCGTTGCTGGTCAAAAATTCACATGTGTGTCTTTTGTGTCTCCTGAAAAGGTTCTGAAAAATCGTGAATTGTTTTTCTTTCAACAATTCCTAAAACAATGGGATATGAATAAATCGCTTGAGAAGTTTAATCAATTTTTGAGTTTTTTGGCTTATAAATATAATATGAATTTTGATGATATTTCCAAAGACTTACAGGATTTCTGTAAGGATGAAAAGGATAAATTGTTTGCTAGCACACTCGAAGATGATTACAAGAATTTTATTGATACCAACGAGGAGCGAATGAATGAAGACTTTATTAAAGAACATAGTTTTCAAACAAGTGTTCGTGGTTTGAAGGTGCGTGGTTCTTATCCCAGCCAAGAAGAGGCCGAAATGCGTTGCAAGTTGTTGCGTGAAGTTGACCCTAACCATGACGTGTATGTTGGTCCGGTCGGTATGTGGATGCCGTTTCATCCTGAATCTTACAAGACCGGACGGGTGGAATATTTGGAAGATGAATTGAACCAGTTGATGCAAGAAAAGACGAAGAATGAAAGCTCAGCAAAGGTTGAGTTTGATAAGCGTATTCGCGAGACGAAAGAAAAGGCGATGGAAGACAATAAGAAAAAGGCACTTGAAAGTGGAAATGTATTGACACAGACGATTGACGAGGATGGAAACTTAGTGAGTGTCAAGGATCGCAATGATGATATTTCGGTTTCTGATTTGCGTAAGGAATTGTTTGAAGGAGAGAATATTATCACGGATAAGAATACGGATCACGGGTTGAGCCGTGTTGCCGAAGTGCGTGAATTGCCTGAAGAATTGAAGGAACCCGCTAAGACTGAATAGGTTAAATATAACAAATGAAAAAAAATGAAAAATATATATAATAAATTATAGATTATTATATATAATGCATCATACGCGTAAAAATAAAGGTGGTTCCTTACCAAGAAGACAAACTAGACGAACAAGAACAAGAACACCAAACCCTTATAAAGTCGCAGCAAAAGCATATGTAGAAGAAATTAAAGATTTACGAGTGGAGTTGAAAGGTATACAAAAAATGTATAGAGATGCGGATATCATATTAAATAATCAGCCAAATGAAAAGGATAAAGAAAAAGCTATGAATGATAAGGAAAACGCAAAATTGGATATGATAGAAAAACATAAAAATGGTTTTCCATTACCTAAAAAGGACGGAGTTGAAATCGGGTTAAATAATCGAGATATATTTAGAATAATTAAAAAAATTCCTATAAAGGAACGCTGGAATATTATTGCAACAGGATATTTAATGATAAGACCATTGGAACAGCGTAGAAGACGTATGGAAAACGCTTTAGCTAAATTTGAGGGGTCAATGGAACCAATAGAATTTAGAAACCAATTAGAATTTTTTAGAAAAATAATTTCATATTCAAACCCAAACGAGATAATAGACGGAAGTGATTTATCTGGTCCATATGGACATGCTGCACCTCCTGCATATAAAAACCCAGGTCCTTCATATAAATCAGAAAAATCTAGTAAATATGGTTTTCCTACAAGTACTCCTCCACCAGAATATCCTCCACCAAATTATGAAGAAGGTGGTTCTCGTCGTAAGCGAAAAAACAAAACAAAACTCAATAAACTTAGAAAAACCAAAAG
>Ga0315316_10000194_pt1 | contig 36447 bp, 25 predicted proteins | sample M160m3416metaG_FD_203702 | JGI IMG/M metagenome (GOLD analysis project Ga0315316, IMG submission 203702) | Ammonia-oxidizing marine archaeal communities from Monterey Bay, California, United States - M1 60m 3416 | ecosystem: Environmental > Aquatic > Marine > Intertidal zone | place: USA... | reverse complement strand
ATCGCGACAAAGCCACAAAACCTTTGAATCCCGCGGGTTTGGCGACGCGCATGAAAAAACGCCGGGCACTCTCGCGCTCGGCGTTTTGTGTCAACCAGTGGGTAGCGATAGTTCGCTCCCGATTGAAAGGCTCCCCCGGTAGGACTCGAACCTACGACAAGGCGGTTAACAGCCGCCTGCTCTACCAACTGAGCTACAGGGGAAAAGTGGTAGCTGGCGGAAAGTCTGCATGAGTGGCCAGCGAGTGCGGAAAGGTATCGTCGCCTGCCATTGAATTCAAGTGTATTTCCGGAATCCACTGACATGCCCCGACTCTGATAAATCGTTGCCGCAGCGGCCTCAGCTGTGCGGATTCGGTCAGTTCATGCGAGGAGTCGGTGAAAATAGCTGTTGAAGATGCTCGGGCGCCGGGTTTGCACTCTGACACACGGGAATGCAATCGGTTCCATGCTGCCTGCTGCGGACTGCGGGAACCGGCCGTTTGTGCCGCTGTTGCCCGGATTTCGGATTCGTCTACTTCGGAGTGTAAGTGATCCTGATGATGTTGCGTCGCGGATTTGGAATCCTGCAGCGGGACTGACGCCAGTCTGCAGGGTGTCTTGGGAACAGTTCCGAATCGCGCGCGATTAGGCCCAATCAAAATCACTTTCTGACCGATGGTGAGCAATGGACATTCGCCACGAATGGCTGATCGTGGTGCAGGCGTTGCTGGTAAAGGAGTATCTATCTTCAATGACCGGAGCAATCGACAGAATCGTTAACGGCCTGTTCCACAGGTTGATGCGAAGTACGCCGATTCCGGTGTTCGTTTCTCTGTTCGTCGTTCAATCCATTCGCGCGGACGATCCGATTCATACGCTTTCTGCGCCGGCGTCTGCCATCTCCGTGGTTCGTCCTTCTGCCTCAAGCATTGTTCTGCCGCGGTACGCACTGAATATTGAGCTGCATCCTCAGCAGCGTCGCGTAATCGTCAGGCAGGATGTTGTCTGGACAAATTCAGGCAGCGAAGCCACTGAAGAGCTGGTGTTTCAGGTTGTTGCCAATAATAAGCTGTCGCAGGAAATGATCGTGGCCGGTGAGCGAACGGTCGAATCACTGCGGCTTGATCCTCGATACAGTGTCGACAAACAGGGCCGTCGGTTTCATCTGACATCTGCGACATCTGAAGACCAGGACGTTGCGTGGCGGTTTGACCAGGAACACGATACGCACCTGCATCTGACGCTTACCAGAGCCGTGGCTCCTGGGGAATCTGTGCAGGTTGCGCTCCGTTACTGGATTGACATTCCTCAGATCATGGGACGACTGGGTCAGCACAAAGGCGTGACGAATCTGCTGAACTGGTATCCCGTGCTGGCGGTCTATCGAAAGAACGAATGGCTTCCCGTTCCTTACACCCCATGGCACCAGCCCTGGCACAACGAAGCGGGACACTATGACGTCAGGCTGAAGCTTCCTGCGGACCATAAAGTTGTCACGGGCGGTCATATCACGAACAGCAGTATGGGCGATGATGGATACCAGACGCTGCACATCCGAGGCGACGGCCTGAGAGATTTTACGATTGTCGCCAGTCGACGATTTGATGAGATGACATCGGTCTCTGAGGGCGTGCCGATTCGCGTGCTGTACTTTCCGGAGCACAAATATCATGCCACGGTCGCGTTGCAGACGGCCGAGGATTCGATTCGAATCTACAGCGAATGGTTTGGCGCCTACCCGTACAAGGAATTCGAGCTGACAGAATCTTATTTTGGCTGGAACGGAAACGAATCCTCAGGCGTGGTGATGGTCGATGAACGTATTTTTGATACTCCCGACTATGCGGCTCGATATGTCGAGCACCTTGTCAGTCATGAAATCTGCCACCAGTGGTGGTATTCCGCGGTGGGGACCGACGGCTATCACGAGCCGTGGATGGACGAAGGGCTGGTGACATGGTTTACGCGAGTGAAGATGGAAGACAAGTACGGCCAGAATGCTGACTTGCTTGAATTTTCCGGGTATGGGCCGTTTCAGTTTCCGAATGTGCAGTACCGCAGTCTGGTTCACAGTGGCTATGGACTGTACCGAGGCCGCGGTGGAGACGGTGCATCGCTGGGATCGCTGGACGACATGGGTCACCTGCACAATCTGTTTTTTCTGGTGTACGATCGTGGTTCGCGGATCACAGGAATGATTCAGCATCGCATGGGGCGCGACAGATTCTTCGCATTCATGAATCAGTTGTATCACGCCTACCGCTTTCGGATTCTGACCGTGGCTGATTATCAGCGTGAGCTGGAAGAATTCACCGGCGAAAGCTGGGAACCATTTTTCAGCCAGTGGCTGAATGGCTCCGGAAATACTGACTGGAACGTGCAGGACGTGTCGGTCACTGAAACAGAAACCGGGTATCGAACTGAGGCAATAATATCGCAGGCCGGTGAAATCAACGAGCCGGTCGAGGTGGAGGTCAGTTTTGAAGACAGCAGCCGGCCGTTTCGACTGGCAACGCTGTCTGAGGCCGCCGGAGTGGAACAGGATGGCATGCACGTCGAACAGTTGTCTGCAGACGACTGGCTGGTGACGCTTGTGTCTGACGAAGAACCGGCACAGGTGCGGGTCGACCCTGACGGCGTGGTGATGGATTCAGATCCGTACAACAACCTGTGGAAGCCCGAATGGAGCGCTCGTGTCAGTCCGTTTTACACACCGGTTGACGAAGCTTCGTTGATGCAGCCCTGGCAGAAGCATGGCATGGTTGCCGGATTCGGCATTGACGGTGACGGACGATTCGGTCTGCGAGGAGCGTTCATTTCTTCTGATCGTTACCGCATTTCACCATTTATCGCTTACACCGCTGCCACGGCGTCGCGCAACACAGACTATCTGTCCGCAGGCATCGATGCGATTGTCTACAACATGCCGTCCGCCAACTGGCAGCTGCTGGGTCGATATGAGTACGCATTACTGTCAACGGTAGCGAACGATCCTGGTCATCAGGCAAGAATCGCACTGCGACGTGTGCTGAACTATTCCACCAGCTTGATCTATCCGAATCTGAGCTACATAGACCTGTATACTCGATTTGGGGACAACTTTTTTCCGGACGAGGACAACACGATTTCGGCAAACCCGAATATTGAGCAGTATGACAATGTCCGGGCGTTCGGTGTCGACTTTCACGCCGACTCGCAGATGCCATACTGGGACCCCGATCGTGGCTTTCGTGTGGATGCGAACTTTGAGCAGGGTGTGCGAGCGTTCAGCGGCGGTGCAGACTATGGTCGCGTCTCCGGACAGATGGGAGTCGTGCAGCGGTTGTGTTGTGCAGACGGCTGGCTGGCGGAAACCAAGGTCGCTGCACGAGTAGCCGGCGGGTATGGCTGGTCCGATAACGGCGAACATTTCAGATTCGGCGGACCGGGCCGTTTCCGAGGTCGCAGCGCCACACAAACAGAGGGCAATGCGTTCTGGTTGAGTTCGCTGGAATGGCGTTTCCCGGTTGCCGGAGACATCGACTATGAAGTCCTGGATAACACCGCTGCGCTGAATGCAGTGGATGGTGCCGTGTTTTATGATGTCGGCCGTTCATATCTGATGAAACAGGCCCAGGGTCAGGTGGATCATGCGATCGGGGCAGGGCTTTATTTCCAGATCCCACTGCTGAGTTTCGTGGAAAACCTGACCGTGCGAACGGAGTACGGCTACTCGGTGACGAACGAAACAGGTGTCTTCTGGTTTGGGCTCTATCGGGCGTTCTGATTGTTGCCGCGTCTATGAGGTGTCAGTCGCAGCCGGGGGATGAGCTGTCAGCGGTTGGTTTCCGTGGCGGACACTTCGGTTTGATTTCAATGGGAAACATGTCTCGAGTTCGTTTGCTCAATGGCAGTTTGTTGAAATCGTGAGTGTGAATCCCGGCGGCGTCAATGTTGTGAATGCTGCCAGCGATGGGTTCAAAGGCGGCCCGAAAGTGGGCGGCAGATTTGAGAGCAATGTACTTCATGGTCGCACAGTCAACACCCAAAGACCGTGCGAAAGCCATGTCGAACGGCTGCTCGCGGGCTGTGACAACGACAATGTTGACTCCACCGATTCTTAACCATGCCGAAGTGCCCATCGAGCCGGTCAGTCCTGCGAACATGGGGCCGTCATAAGCGAAGGCTCCGTCCGATACTGCAAGGACCTCGGCTTCTGCGACGACCGGCTGACCCTGAACCGGCGAAGACTTGCCGCCCAGACTTACATGGATGCGGTTGCCGACGCCCGACTGCTGAGCCTGCACGGCGACTTCATTGTCGACCAGGTACAGGATGAGCGCGTCCTGTAGTTTCAGCTCCAGAAAGGTCTGCAGAACTTCTGTGGAATCCCCGGGCGAGCCGCCACCGGTGTTGTCCGTGTGATCGGCGAGAATGATCGGGTATCGGCTTGATTCTTCGCCACGCTGCAGTGCCGCCTTAGCCGCAAGCGGCGGTGCATACCATCGATCACGACGCTCCCAGATCCAGTGCCCCAGTTCTTTGGCGGTCTGCTGAGCCTGTTGCTGGTCACCGTCAGCGACCACGATCACGGAGCTGCCTGCCTCCGGTACATTGGCCCACGGGAACCCCGTTGCGATTGTCACGCAGATGATACCGGTACGGTTTTCGATTTCATGCACCTGTCTCAGCACATCATCCATCGGCGTGTGAGCCGTCACCTGACAGGGTGTGCTCCAGAAAAGCGGTAATTGATGGATGGCGGTTCGCGGGCTTAGTTCTCCGCGTATTGTGCGGGCAATAATCCCGGCGGCTTCGACTCCTCGGTCAGCCATGTCCACATGCGGGAAAGTGTCAAAGCCGACCAGCGCATCTGCAGCGGCCACGCGTGCCTTCGTATGGTTACCGTGCAGGTCCTGTGTCACAACGATCGGACGATCCGGCCCGAGGTATTCCCGAAACGCCGCGATCACGTGGCCATCGCCATCATCAATTCCGTCGACCACCATCGCCCCGTGCAGATCCAGCAACGCGCCGTCAACGCGACCTCCTGCGTGTTCAGCCTGCGCCAGCCGGTCCAGCATTTCCTGAAGGAGTGAGTCGTAGTCGCTTCGAACGATCAATCCGTTTGGAAATGCTGATGCCCGCAGCAGCGGCACAAGTTCGAAGTCGTTTATTTCCGCTCCATCAATAAAGCCGCCCGTGCAGACGTTTGTTCCACGGAACCGTTCCAGCATGTCTGTACCGCGAATGACTCCACGATCGTACTCGAACTGACTCATCGTCGTCGGTGCGTCCACACACGTGCTTGTTTCATGAATAATTCCACCTGTGGCGATTCGCATTGTTGATTCTTTCAATACTCGATGATCAGGTTCCTCAGCGGACAGCCTGGTTTTCGGATTGTCGTCGGAAGCCGTTCGCTGCCGGTTGACTGGACGTCACAGAATGTCCTGCGCAATTACGGCACGGCTGTCGTCGCCGGTGCAGCACGTACGCGGACCCTCATTCCATGAACGGCAATGTCCAGAGAATTGGGTGCGAAAGAATCCAGCCATGTGTAACGCAGACCCTGTTTCGACGGCACCGGCTGCTCGAACAGTTTATCGCCGGACAGTTTTGCGAATCCTCGAAAAACATTGCGCGTCGCGGGAATTGCAACCATGGGGGCATCGTCCACGAGCACCAGAATTGGCAGATTCGGCTGATCCGTTGAAGCCAGCAGCACACCGTCATTGCGAATCCACCAGCGTAACAGGCCATCCTGACGACTGACGGCTCGCAGGCTGGATCTGAACCTTGTGAATTTGTGGCCGGATGGCTGCCGAAACGCTCCGGCGGCCATTCCCACGCGATTGGAAACGTAGAAATTCAGCCTGTCAGCGGCAACCTGCATGTTGCGCGGGGCCCACAGCGGAATTTCGCGCGGGAGAGGTTCCGTGGCTTCGCGTTTTTTTCTGCCGTCTGCCTGTGAAGTGTCGCCGTCAGCATGGAAAGAACACATTTGTTGTTTCCGTGTTCTGAGATTGATCACGAGCATCTCGAATTTGTCGTTAAATCCGCACAGTGTCCGATCGTCAAGAAACTGAAACCGCTGAAAGTCGGCCAGCGATACTTCGGTTTTAACATTGCCTGTGACGGGATGAATCCACTGCACAGACGCACTTGTCTGAGCAGGCTTTCGAGTCCAGCAAACCATCAGATTTCCAACGCTGCAAATTGTTCGTGCCGCCAGATCGGCGGCGTTTTCGATTTCGATTCTTTCGCCACTCCGTCGGTTGAAGCAAATCGTACCCTGATGTGCTTCAGACCCGGCGATGACAACCATATCACCGGCCTTGACGCGTGTGTATGAGGCCGGCAGTTCCACCGTCCACAACACCGAACCGGTGAACGTGTCGAGCATTTCGATCTGTCGGCCATGCAGTACACAACACCAGCGATCATCGCTGCCAATGACTCGCAACGGATTACTGGCTGTATGAGACGGCAGCAGATCTCGGTCAACGTCGTACTGCGCGAAATTCTCGTTGGACGGCACCGTTATGGCTGAAGTCGACGCCACCGCGCGGCGCCACAGAATCTTCTGATCCAGCACCGATACCGCAATGATCTCACGGTAAGTCTGCAGCAACAGGATACTGCCGGTTCTCTGCAGCAGATCGCTGCGGTTGGAATACGCACCGTACACCTGAAGTCTGCCGGGGATGGACCAGTGTCGATTGTCCGTCGAAAGAACATCACGAGCCTGCAGGCGGCCAAATTCGCCGGACGTTACTGCCCACTCGAAGTGTCGCAGAAATGGATCATCCAGTTCTGCCATGGACAGTAAGGTCCTGTTGCGAATGTATGTCTGTGACCGTGTTACGGGAACCGCTTCGTAGGGCTGAACCTTCCATTCCGCATATCGAGAGTTCATCGCCGTGGAAAACTGTTCGTCCATATTGCCGGCGTCTGGCAGATGTGCCCTGAGATCCGCATCCAGGAATCCGACCGGAAGCTCATGCATCAGTGTGGTCAGCAGCAGTTCCTGCGCCGCATAAAGAGCGTCGCTTTCGTGTGGCGATCGGTTCTTCCGAGCTGTTAACAGATCGTTCAGTAATTTTCGTTCAGTCGCAAATCGATCGTCGTGTGTCACCGAACCTGTCTGGTTCGAGAGGTCAATACTGTGACAAAGCAGCTGGATCGCCGTTTCGTCAGAATCGGCCTCTCTAATCTGCTGATGCAGAACGCTGCGAATCAATGGCTGGTGAATCGACAGCAGCACCGGGACCGAAAGGGCTTCACCTTCTGTCAGGGAGCCCAACACGTCCGGCGATCTCTCAAGCAGTCGTGAAAGCTCTGATGCCGCCCATGTCTGCAGGCTGCGGACAGCGGTCGGGTGGCTGCCTGTTAAATCAGTCTCCGGCTCCGACGATTCACCATACTGCCTCCAGATCTGTGGCGTTGGAATTGCCAGAGTGGAAGGACTGAGTCGCAATATGTCGACCAGCTGGTCAGTGGCCACACGGTAGCGTTTGTCTTTCAGCAGCAGAGCAACCTGCAGGACTCTGACATGGACAACCTGTTCATCCGTGTGAGCTGCCGCCCGCAGCTTCGGCAGATACTCTGCAGGATTCACAAGGCATAGCTGCAGGGCACACTGAAATCGGACGTCCTGAGCTGCCCTGTAATCCGGATCTGTCGCCACGATACTGTCTGTCGTCTGAATCGCCTCCGTCCACCGCTCAGACGCCATCAGGCCCTGTGCACGTTCCAGCGTGTTTCCGGCGTCTGCAGAAGCCGCTTGTTGCGACAGCTTCATGACACGATCGGGGGCCACGTAAAACAGATCGCTGCTGCCCGACTTGCCTGTCGCCAGCAGATGTCCCCATCCGCGAGTCGGCAGAATTGACGGTGTACGGTTCACGACCTCACCCGACTGCATCTTCAGTGTGACGATCGTTCCGTTACTGACCGGAATCTGCAGCAGCGAAGTCTGCAGGACGCCGTGGCCTGTTGGTCGGCCCCCTATTGCAGTCAGAGGCTGGCTCCACACTTCGCTGCCGTCCCTGCATGTCAGGCATCGTAACCGATCTGTTTCCGCCAGGACGATGTGGGTCTCATCGACGTGAACGCGCACGGCACCCGGGGCTGCTGAAAGTTTTCCGTCGACCGTTCCGTTGGTGGCGTCCACAAACACAATGTCGTGCGACCGTTCCGGAAATACCACAAGGCGGTGCTGTGCTGTTGATTCCTGCCAGCCATCTCTGTCTGGTGTGGATTCTATGTGTGGAGTTCCGGTACGGGCAGGCAGCGCCGTGTGGAATAACTCCGATACTGCCCAGCGATTGCGCAGAGAAGTGGAAGGGGTGAAAACGGTTGGCCGGCCCCGACGGGCCGGGAAGATAGATTTCGTATACTGCCGCGTGCTTCGTTCGACGGATGTTGACCACAGAACTGATCGTGCCAATTCGTCGATGCAGCAGACGTTGCCGGTTGTGGTTGGTATCCAGATCAGTCCGCCGTGACGTTGTGGTTTCGCGGACCACTGCCGTCGAGCTGCGTCCTTGTCGATTGTCTGATGCGGGATGGCCAGAAGCGTACTCCAGAGCAGTTCGCCCGTGTTTGAAGCAAAGCATCCCAGGCGAACTTCACCGTTCCATTCGAAAGAGTTCAGTAGCTGTCGACCGACGACCAGAGGCGGCCCGGCAAACCAGCTACCGGCAGGACATGGCCCAAGGTACTGCACAAGGGACGATGATCCTGTCGTCCAGACACGACGGCCGGAAGCCTTTTCAAGTCCGACCAGTTTTGTGCTGGAGAAAGAATTGCCGGACAGGGGTTTGAAAAACAAGTTATTTACCGCAGCCGCGGGCCGACTGCGCGGTTCCTCTGCTATGACATAGATACGCTCCTCATCCGCGGAAAGTCGTCCAACAACACTGTCACGACAAAAGGTGGTGGCCAACAGAGAATTGTCCAGTTTTGCAAAAGCCTCGGCGCCGACCGGCAGTTCTCTGAACGCTGTTGAGTTGATTGAGCTTTCTGTGATTTCAGTGTTCAGATTCGGCAGTTGCGAAGAGTGCCAGCGAGCGTTGCCGGTTACCGGATCAATAGCCGCGACGCCTCTCATGGTCCTTTGGAAAAGGGCGTTCCCGTCAACAACTGAGTTCCAGGTCGTCTGGGGGGCAATTTCGGAGGACCAGCATGCGCCATGAAAGGCTGCAATCTGTTTTCTGACAACTGGCGAGACGAAGGGCCGATATTGCCACGCAAAATGTTCAGGCACAGTATTGCCCGTTGGTCCCTGCGTTATGTCACGCGGCTGACTGTCGCTGTCGGGGGCCTGTTGCGGGGCTGTGCGTATTGTCGCGTTCGGGTGGTTGATTGTGCGCAGAATCTGCATCGCAACCTGGCGAATCGGATGATCGATCTGTGCTTTTGTCAGCGGTGTCAGCCATTTTTGAGCGGCGAGTTGGTGACCGTGATGAAGATGCAGTTTTGCGATGACAAGATGTGCCTCGAACGAAGCGTCCGTCCCCGGAAATCGATGAATCAGCCGTGGCAGATCTTCTATCGATCGATTATTGATGGCGGTCTGCAGCCACTGCTGCGCAGTCGTCGAACCCGTTTCGACGATACTTCGAGCCTGGGCTTTCGGAAAAGTTTGAAACAAGTCAAACAATGCTCGATACAGTGGGACGAACAGCGTGCCACCTTTGGTTGCCGGAACCATTGAGAAAGTGTCAGCCGCCTGCAGACGTGTGAAGTCGTCGCCAAGGCCGTCGGTTTGGCCTGACGTCAGTCGTTCTCGCAGTGAACGCAGTGTCAGAATGGTTTTTCGATCGGAATTGAGCGTCTGGGCGGCCAGCAGTTCCCTGTCGTCCGGGTCCGGATCAGCGGTCTCGTCCAACCCGATTGACGATTCGTCAGGAACAGCGCCGCTGGTCACTGTTGCTGCAGCCGCGACCAGAAACCCTGTCATGACAGCCCACGCAATCCGGATGTCCGGCTGGAAGCCTGATTTGAGGTGCGATTTCAGGCCCCGACGCAGCATGGCAAGTCCTGTTGGCAAATGTTTATGTGCCGAAATTGTTCCCGGGCCTGGTCAGAACCCGCCGAATGCTTCCTCAAATTCCAATTGCAGAGAAAAAGGTATGCATTCCCGATGGGATAGTCCTTATTGACGGCTTCCGCATTCTACGACGCTCCGGGGGCGCGGTCTATGCAGCACGCATTCGACAGCATACAGATACCAGGTTCTGCCAAAGCATGGCCTGCCTGCAGAAACCCTGAGATTGGTAGGTTATCCGCAGTCGTATAAGCTTCAGATCCCGGGTTCAAGGTGTTCAATCGTGTCAGACGAACCCAGGGCGTATCTACATGCGATGCTGTTTCTGGAAGGCAGGGCCGTAAGGACCTGGGATCCCGGTCCCGACTGTGATCCGGCAGTCCACAGCCAGCTTCCTGACTTGATCTTAAGGAATCCTCGCATTGGTGTTGAAGAGGCGGTTTTCCCTCGGTATCCTTCCGCGTTTCGGCTTTTGCCGGGGCGGCACAAACTGCGCTACAAACTGCGCTACAAACTGCGCATATCGGGCTGATGACTGCCCGATTTTCAGCCGAAAACATAGCTTTATTGTCCCTTGATGGTGCCACAGCTGGCACATGTCATGTTTCGGGCAGCTCGTTCAAATATCTACTTATCAGGAAACAAAGACATGGCGGAGGATTTTCGTCTGTCAGCAGAAAATCGCGAACTTCTGGGTTCTGCAAACACACGTCGACTGCGAAAGCAGGGACGCGTGCCGGCAAATCTGTATGGATTCCAGAAGGAGTCAGTAAACGTCAGCGTTTTGGCTGAAGACATAGAAAAATTGGTTGCGGCAGGGTCACGCGTTGTGGACGTGGCGGTCGATGGTTCGGTCGAAAAAGCTGTTGTGCGAGAGTTGCAATGGGACATTTACAGCACCCATGTGAAGCATGTGGATCTGCTGCGGGTTGATCCGGAAGCAGAAACGACCGTTGACGTTCCGCTTGTTCTACGGGGCGAGCCTATCGGTCTGAAGGACGGCGGGCAGCTGCGGCAGCTGGAAAAGAAGGTGACGGTAACCTGTCCGGAGATCCGGGTACCAAAGAATATCGTTGTCCGTGTTGCGCCGCTTAAGGTGGGTGATTCGGTTAAGGTGAGTGACTTGGCGGTTCCGGATTCCGTGGAAATCAACACAGCGTCGGATACCGTAGTGGCAGAGCTGTTCGATCCCAAGAAGCCTGCCCCGGCGAGTGAATAGAGTTGTGGCTGAAATTTCGCCGATTTCTGTCATTTCATAAGTGGCGGTGAAATGGATTATTTAGTTTTGTGCGGTCATTGGAAGTATGTCGCGGCCTTGCCGCGTGTGTGGTTTTGTGTTTGACGGTCGTTTTCAGTGTCGGGTGATTGCTCGTATTAATCTGTCCAAGACGGCCGCATCGTGAAACTCGTAATTGGTCTAGGAAACCCCGGTTCAAAATACGTCGGAACTCGACACAATGTCGGCTTCGACGTCGTGAGGGAACTGGCCAGACGCTATGGCGTTGGTCAGCCGCAGGCAAAGTTTCAGGGTGAATATCAGGATGTCCTGATTCAAAGTGAGAAGATTCTGCTGATTGCTCCACAGACGTTCATGAACAGAAGTGGCGAATCAGTCTGGCAGTTTGTTCGGTTTTATCAGCCCAAACCTGCCGATATCGTGGTTATTTGTGATGACATGAATCTGCCGACAGGCCGTCTTCGCTGGCGACCTTCCGGCTCGGCAGGAGGCCAGAAGGGGCTGAATGATATTATTCAGCGTCTGGGGCACCAGGCTTTTTCTCGATTGCGAATTGGCGTGGGGAGGCCACCAGGGCGAATGGATGTTACCGCCTGGGTGCTGGGTCGTTTTTGTGAGAACGAGAAGGAAGACATGGAACACGCTGTTGTGCGAGCGGCAGATTCGGTGGAAAAATGGATCACCGAAGGGATTGAGTCGACCATGGTTGAGTTCAATCGACAAGTAACAGAGGACTGAGTCTTTCTGAGCCGGTATGCTCGGGTTCGAGTTGAATAAGTTAAGTTAATCCAGACGGCGAACAGTATTCGTCCGTACTGCAAAGCCAAATCAAAAACACATCTGGGAGTACTGTGCCTGTGTCAGTCGCAGAAGCCAAAACGGTAAAAGAGAACCTGTACGAAGGCATGTTTCTGGTCAACAGTGCCAAGTTTGCCAACGATCCCGACGGTACGTCGGGTGCCATTATGGCTATTCTTGAACGTGCGGGAGCAACAGTTGTTGCTCAGCGTCCGTGGCAGGATGGAAAGTTGGCGTACGAAGTCAGTGGCCATCGTAAGGGGCTGCACTATCTTGTTTGCTTCCGCATGCCGGGAGCGGGTATGGAAGTCGTGAAACGCCAATGCCACTTGAGCGACGTTGTTATTCGGCATTTGGTTATCAAGCATACTCCTCAGCTTTTTAATGCGATGGTGGAAGCACTCACGGGAGATTCCTCAGCTTCTGATGATTCTTCGGATTCGGCTGGGGCGCCGGCGACTGCCAAGGAAGGGGCTGCCGAGTAAGTTTTTTCTGATCGAAATGTTTTTGTAATTGGGTCACGTTTGCTGACCAGCGGGTCGCGGTCTCAGCTTCGAGTGTAAGCAAAGCTCGTCAGATCTGCGGCACTGGTGCCACCAAAGTTTGCGTTCGAGTCTCACCTCCTACGGAGTCGCTCATGGCCTCGTTTAACAAAGTTATTCTGGTCGGAAACCTGACGCGCGACCCGGAAGTCCGGTATACGACCGGGGGAACCGCAGTGACCGATGTAAGTTTGGCGGTCAACCGTCAGTGGACAGATCGTTCCACGAATGAGCGCAAAGAAGAGACGACTTTTGTCGAGGTAACGCTCTGGGGACGGACTGCCGAGATTGCCGGTGAATATCTGTCCAAAGGCAGACCCTGTCTGATCGAAGGCCGACTGCAGCTGGATCAGTGGGAAGATAAGGAGACCGGGAAGAAGCGATCGAAGCTCAAAGTTGTCGGCGATACTCTTCAGTTGTTGGGCAGTCGCGGTGATGGCGGAGGGCAAAGTACCGGCGGCCGGCCGGCGGCCCGTGACACGTCTTCATCCCAGCCAGCGGCGGAGTCCGTTCCTTCTCGTGCTCCGGACCAGGCGTTTTACGACGACGTACCCAAAGCTCCCTCTGACGACGAAGTTCCCTTCTAAGAACACAACATAATACTTCGGACACGACCACGTGTCCCGATGCTGGATAAATCAAGGATTCCGATCATGGTTCACACAACTCGTCCGCGCGGCGTCGCCGGCTCCACAAACAGTTCTGCAGAAGTGCTTTTGGTTCATGACGTGGAAAACCTCGGTAAACGAGGCGAAATTGTCAAAGTGAAGCCCGGGTACGCTCGCAACTACCTGTTGCCCCACGGTGTGGCCACTGTGGCCAGTGAGGAAAACAAGAAGATGGTCGAGCTTCACAAAGAGAAGCTGAAGGCCATCGAATCCAGCCGAATTCGTGAGCTGGCAAAAATTGCAGATGCGGTCAGCAAGTACAGCGCCACCATCGAAGCGAATGCCACACCTGACAACGCTTTGTACGGTTCTGTTGTGGCTAAAGATATCAGTGATGCTCTTAAGGCCGCCGGTCACAAGATTGAAGCGGAGCACGTTCGTCTTGAAGGTGCGATCAAGGAACTGGGTATGTACACTGTTAAACTGAAGCTTCACGAAAAGGTCCAGACTGAGGTCAAGGTCTGGGTCGTGCCTGCTGCCGGTGGCACGTGATCTTCTATGCAGCGCAATTCGGCGCGTAGAAGTTGATTATTTCTGATCCTCAGGCAGGGACTACCTGCCTGAGGATTTTTTAGCGTCATTCGAAACAAAAATCAGCTGCTTTACGAATATTGAAGCGACCCACGGGAGCGCACAGGTGGCTTCCCTGCAGTGGCTCGATTTTGGTTGCGGCCATGTCGCATTAGGTTCGGGCAAAAACATGGCACAGGAAACACTTCGAGTCCCGCCTCAGAATCTTGATGCTGAGCGTGGCGTGCTGGGCAGCATCCTGCTGCTGAACGAAGCCATCGACGATGTTGGTGAGATTCTGAAGCCTGATCACTTTTACAGTGACGGCCATCAAAAGATCTTTGCGGCGATTCGTGATCTCTACGAAAACAACGTTCGCGGAATTGACGGCATTACTCTGGCCGAAGAACTTGTCCGCCGGGACGAGCTGGAAGATGTTGGTGGCGCCGCCTATCTGGGAGAAATTCTGGAAGCTGTTCCTCATGCCGCTCACGTCCGCTACTACTCAAACATTGTGCGACAAAAGTGGATGCAGCGCACTCTGATCTACGCATGTACGGAAATTCTGGCACAAAGCTACGATCTTTCCACAGATATCGAAGACCTGCTGCAGAGCGCCGAGCGACAGATTTTCAGCATCGTGGAAGAACAGGAAGGTTCTGCCAACATCGCGATCGGCGACATCCTGATGGACGCGTTCCACAGGATCGATGAGCGCATGAACAGCGAAGGTGACGTTTCCGGAGTCACGACCGGGTTCACGGATCTGGATGCTCAGACTACCGGACTGCAGCCAACGGAGATGATTGTTCTGGCGGCCAGGCCAAGTATGGGCAAGACAGCCTTCGTCTGTAATGTTGCCGAAGCCATTGCTCGGAAGGATAACAAGGGTGTTCTGCTGTTCAGTCTGGAACAGTCTAATCTGGAACTGGCGGAACGATTTCTGTGTATCGTCGCCAAGGTCAACGGCCACGACCTGCGTGCCGGAAATCTGACGTCCGAGCAGCGCGATAAGCTGATGGTGGCATCTGACGAACTGGCACGATTGCCGATGTTCATCGACGACAAACCGGGACGGACAATCGGCCAGATCGCGGCCCTTGCTCGTCGGCTGCACCGCAAAAGTCCACTGGGTGTGGTCATCATCGACTATCTGCAGCTGGTGGAACCTGAAGACAAGAATGCTCCCCGCGAACAGCAGATCGCCGGTATTTCACGTCGCCTGAAGTTCCTGGCAAAAGAACTGCGCGTGCCCGTTATTGCACTGGCTCAGTTGAATCGTGGTGTTGAACTTCGTGAAGACAAACGTCCGCGACTGGCGGACCTTCGAGAAAGTGGAGCGATCGAGCAGGATGCAGATATGGTCATGTTTCTGCATCGTCCCGATCAGTACGACCCGGAAGACCGTCCCGGAGAGGCAGAGATTATCGTTGCCAAACATCGCAGCGGCCCCACGGGGCTTATCCGCCTTACCTGGCGCAAGGAATTCATGCGTTTCGAAGACTACACTCCCATGGCGGACACCAGCTTTGACCACCTGTAACGAACAGCCTGATGCTGCATTGTGTGTCTGATGTCGCTTATCGGTTAGCTGTCGCTTAAGTCGCAGTGCTTTCTTTTCCGTGATCTTTGTCGAACCCGCATTCACTCTGCGCAGTGAGCGGTGAACGTTACTCGGAACATGTCTGAGTTTCCCTGCGTTGCGGGGCCGGCAGCATTGAGGTGGCGTTGTCTGTCGGAGATCCGGTTTTACATTCGGACGTTCATGATCCACAGACACTGATAGGGTTCGATGGTAACCGTCGCTGTCAGGTCGTCGAAATAGATTTCGGCAATTGGGTCCTGCCAGCGGTCCAGCGAAATCAGGTTCAAGTCTGCCAGCCGCAGCTGCTGAGCTACCGCTGTCATGTTGTGCAGCGCAAAGATGCTTTGATTACGTTCGCGACTTTGGCGCCAGAACGCAAAAAACGGGGCATCCAGCTGCAGCGTGAATTGAGTTGCATTCGGGTGAAAGGCCGGCTGTCGCTGCCGAATGTTCAGACGCCGAATCAGTTCATGAAATACCAGGCTATGGTCGGATAGTTCGTCATTCAGAGCCGCCTGCAGGTCATCATAGTCCCACTTGTGTCGGTTAATAGAACGGTTCTGGCCGCTGTGTGCCACGGCTTCTGCATCGTTCAGAGTTGCCAGCAGACTGTGGATATAGAACGCCGGGATGCCTTCCAGTCCCAGCATGACCGTTTGTGAACACAGAAAACGATCTACCTGCCAGTTGTCTTCGCCTTCGGTCGTGCCCTTTAAGGCGTCAAACAGAGAGATGTTGAGTTCGTACACATGTTCCGCCCCATCGGCACCGCGCCGGGTCGAAATACGCCCCCCGAACTGGTGGATTGTTTCCACCATCTGCAGTTGTTCTTCGTCGGACAGCAGGCCCTCAGCCGGTCGCATGCCGATGCCATCGTGTGATGCTGTAAAGTTCAGATACGTGCAGCCGACGGGAGCGGGCGGCATGCTCATCATCCACCGTTTCAGATACTCGGTCCTGCCGGTCAGCAGCGAATGCACCAGCAATGGTGCCAGGCTGAAGTTGTAAATAACGTGGGCTTCATTGCGGTTGCCAAAGTACGACAGGTTTTCGTGATTTGGCACGTTTGTTTCAGTGATTAGCAGTGTGCCGGGAGCAAAGAAGTCGGTCACCGTGCGGATCAGTCGGACGACCTCATGAGTCTGTGGCAGATGCATGCAGGCGGTACCTGGTTCCTTCCACAGAAAGCCTATCGCGTCCAGGCGGAAGATGCTGACTCCCTGTTCAATGTACAGCCTGATGACGTGCAGGAATTCCAGCAGGACCTGTGGATTTCGAAAATCCAGGTCGATCTGATCGTGGCTGAACGTACACCACACATGTTTGATGCCATCTGGTGTTTCCGTAGGACGCAGCAACGCGGATGCCCGCGGTCGGACAACCTGTGACAGGTCATCGCCGGCAGCGGCCTCCACAAAATACGAAGCTCCAGGTTCACGTCCCTCGCAGTAATTCTGAAACCATTCGCTTTGCGACGATACGTGATTGATCACCAGATCAGCCATCAGCCGGTAACGGTCGGAGACTGCGGCTGCGTCGGCCCAGTCACCCAAATCCGGATTTACGCTGGCATAATCAATCACCGCGAATCCATCGTCTGAACTGAACGGGCAGAACGGCAGAATGTGTACCGACGAGAATGCGTCCTCCACACGAGTGTTCAGGAATCTTGCGAGCGTCTGCAGCGGCTTTTCGTCCGGCGCGGTGATCGAATCACCGTAGGTGATCAGCAGACCGTCTTCCTCAGACCACAGCTCGTCAAGAGGCAATGGAACTCGCTTATCGAAACCGTCGAAGACCGCCGCAACTTTTCCGGCCAGCAGATCAGCATTGCCGTCCGGGTAAAGAAGCAGGAGATGTTGCCGCAGCTGGTCGTAAAAACCAGTCGTATCCGGTGAAGCAGAAGGCATGAGCAGAGGCTGGATTGCGGAAGCGTCCGGACGACAGCAGCATTGCCGGGACGACAGACGGTTTGTTGTTCGTATCTGGACGCTCGCCAGTTCCGGCATGGATTATGAGTCACGTCCGCACCCCGAACAAGGCCGTGATTACCAGAAACCAATCTGGCAGGAAACAGCCGGCACTCTCTGTCAGCACATACCGTCCGAATCATCCACGGCACGGATCGTGCATGACACCATCACGTTCTGTTCAGGAAAACGCCCTGATTGTGACGGTGCCTGCATTACACAGCCTGTTGCTGTTTATGAGTTGACACATCTGCGTGCGGACCAGTTTCCGAATTATCAGCTCCGATGGAATCCGTCCGTGACAGTGTCACCACATCCGGCTTGTACATGCGGCATACAATCTGAGCTCGCAACCACGGAAACCACGCTTCAAACGTGCGTGAGAACAGTACGCCACAGCGCCAAGCCAGTCTGTTAAAGGCCAGATACGCCGGTGGCACCGGGACATTTTCGATCTCAACTTCTGCGCCGCATTCCTTAGCTATCCGGTGAATCGCTGACCGTGTATTAATTCGATAGAACGTGGGAAAGACGTCGTCGTCAATACGTCCCATTCCCAGATGACGAATCAGAAACGTGTGAAACCAGTGTGGTGTCGCCACTGCAATCAGCGATATGTAGTACCAGAACGAAACAGTATGGAACATCAATAGACCCCCTGGCTTCAACACCCGCAGCGATTCGCGTACACAGGCCGTCGGGTCTTCAAGGTGTTCGGCCACCATAGTGTGGAAAACAAGATCAAACGTATTGTCCTCGAAGGGTAGTGTCACGGCATCAGCAACGTGTGCTTCATCCAGCGTCGGGTTGTTCAGGACGCGAGGATCGACATCGACACCTGCGGACAGCAGCACTCGCGATTTCAATGGCATTTGCGTCTGCAGACCTGTGCCGGACCCGGCTCCGATTTCCAGCACTTTGCTGCCTGTTGAAACACATTTTTCGACTGTGGTGTTAAAATGCCACGGATCGAATTCAGGGAACTCTTTGCTTCGCCACTTATGAAGTCTTTGCCGCCGAAATGCTGCTTTGTTCATATACAATTCCTTGAGATAGTTGGCTGTTGTGCCACATGGGATGCTATTTCACAGTGGCCGTCGCTGTCACTGCCAGAGCCATTCCCCGCAATTCATACGTGCAGGCTGGACGGTGTGCGGCGGTGCATAGCTGCAGATTTTGCCGGTGAAGTGTCAAGTTATCGTCTGCAAGATCGTTTGCCGCGTTAATGCTTGTCAGTTGATATCGAGCAGGACGGCATGAATTGATACTTTCATGGTGCGTCACTGATGTCTCACGTTTCTGCCCGCACTGGCAGCGCAGACAAGGCGCGGCGTTCAGATTTGTTTTTGCCCCTGCCGCAGGCAGGGGCAAGACGGCGCTGCTGAATTCACGAAATTACCGCAAGCTGGTTTCTGCTCCGGGGATTGATCCATGGCCAACACGGTTACAACGTCGACTCACCGTTCAGGCCCGGTCGACCAAATACTTTTGTGTCCGGCCTGCGGTACTCAGAACGAGCAGCCCCGAACGTTTCAGTTCGATTCCGGACGTGGTGTCACTGCGTGGGCCCGGTGCAACCACTGCGACACCTATTTCTTGACGTCGACATACGACCCGCAGGTCGAAACCGATCATACCCGCCATATGGCATGGGGCAACGAAGACGAGGGGGCGGCTCTCAACCAAAGACGGCGATATGGCTTCGTGGCAGCGCTGGACAGAATTGAGGAACTCGGCTATGGCGGCGGAAAAATTCTTGATGTTGGCTGTTCGTTTGGGGGTATTCTTCTGGAAGCGAAGAAACGAGGATTTGAATGTGCCGGCGTCGACATCGTACCTGAAGCCGTTGCCTACGTTCAGGGGCTCGGAATTTCGGCCGAAGAATGTTCGTCGCTTCACGACTGTACACTGTTCTCCCGCCAGTCCCCGGCCGACGTCATTTCCGTTCTTGACGCTCATATTTACTGGCCCAATCAGCCTGCAGAATTGCGAGCGGCTTACGATCTGCTGCGTGAGAACGGCTTGCTGGTTATTCGAGCCATTACGAAATCCGCGCTTGTTACGGCCGGACGTTTTGTGGGCTCCTTTTCCCCCGGCATTTCTCGCAAACTGATTCGTCGCGCCATCTCTGACCATCGTTTTTCGATGCCACTGAAGAGCCTCCTGAACACCGTTGAGGAGGTGGGGTTTGAAATTGTTTCCGCATCGCCACGTGGGACGCGGGATACTCGGGAAATGCCGCTGGATACACAAGCGGCACACCATGTCGGCACACTTCTGTGGCACGGACTGGGTGTTTCCATAGCGCCGTCGACGCTGATCTTCGCAAGGAAGAAACAGAGCACATAGGGAAGCAGGATCGAGCAGAAACGGGTGATCGCAGCAGCACGCCACAGGCGACGGTTCACCGGGGCTTCTGACAGTGCCGATCATCCGCCACAGCGAACGGCTGAATATTTGACGCTGGAGCCCGGACGTGCGCTGTATCTGAAGTGGCGATTACATCAGGTGCGATGTGCAATTCTCAATCAGTCCTAGGCTACTTTTCGAAGCGGCGCGTACTTGTTGGGTGGCGACGATGTGGTGTCTTCGGAAGTTTCCTGTGTCGCTGCCGTTGCCGGCCTGCGAAAAATCAGAAACTCCTTTGGCGCGTAATGGCATGCTCCCGACGTCATGCGATACAGCAGGGACGTCGCATGGAAGTACGCGCCCTTGAGAAAACGTGCAGGCAGACTGCCATGAGACGGCATTGCCTCGGGATGGGATTCGACAGCTTCAAAGCCAACTCGGGAAGCCATCACGACCAATGAAGCGGTTGTGTAAAAGTAGAAGTTCACGCCTGCGTTCAGTCGCAGTGGCACACCGAACAGCAGCTGACATAACAGTCCGGATCCGGTCAGCATACGGTAGTTCTGCCCGGGTACTTCGAGAGCGAAAATGCCGCCGGGTTTCAGCACACGAAATATCTCGGCAAGGTCCTCATTGGGCGTACGGTGACAGTTGAATGCGTCCAGCGACGTGACGACATCAAAGGATTCAGCGACATAGTCCTGCTCAGACAGATAACCCCGATGTACGTTGAGCCCAAAATGGTCGCGAGCGAAATTCGTGGAAACCGCTGACGGTTCGACACCTTCCACGTCCCAGCCTGCTGCATTCTGAAACTCTTTCAGGAAGTACCCGGATGCCGTGCCCACGTCCAGCAAGCGACCGCCGTCCGGAACGAGTCGCTGCACCACGGCGGCCTCGCGCTGCAGGCTGTCGCTGCGGTAGCTCACATAATGCAGCTGAGTCGTTTCTTCTGCGTCGACGTGTTCGGTCCGAAAAAATTCCTCTGTTTCATCGACGGTGCTGCATTCGCCGACAAACATCAGGCTGCAGACATTGCAGCGCACGATGGGCAGATCGTGGCATTCGCCGACCGGTGTTCTGGACGCCGGTCCGCAGACGGGACATTCTGTTTTCACGCATTCCGTCATGTTTGTCATCCCTTGTCAGCGACTCACGACAATCATCAGCATCAACGCCGCCACCGATCCCAGAATGATCCCCACCGGGACGCCTCGATGCTTTCGTTGCTGCCACAAAAGGCTGAGGCGCGCGACCAGCAGCGTGGATTCACCCAGTCCCCATCCCAGTGCCGCGGCCACCTGCCATGACAGACTTCCGTGAAAGACCGTTACCAGAGTAAGGACAGTGAGGCCCAGGACAACGGCAGCAACGTCGTGCCAGTTCAGAGCGTACGCGTTCAGGGTGTATTTTAGCCCCATGTTGATGCACGATAGATATAGTCCGGGCATCAACAGAACGGTGATCTGAGCCACTTCATCAAGACCTCGATGGGCGAAGATGCCCGAAACCGGCACGGAAAACAGGATTCCCAGCAGGCACACCGGCACAAAGACAATCGTGACCAGCATCAGTTTGCGTCGGACAACAGCTTTGATCGCATTCAGATCGTTTGATTCGATGGCTTTGGCCAGTAACGCAAAGGACGACACAAAGACGCCGGTCGCAATCAGCCCGGACGTGTTGACCAGTTTGAACGCCGTGCCGTAGATCTTGATATCACGTGGCGTCGCAAACGCTTCCAGCAGAAACGGAGTAGCCCGTTGAAACAGGCAGACAAGTACAAGGCCTGTCCCCACTGGAAATGTCGCCGCGATGGTCTTACCAAGCGTACTTAGTGGTCGAGTATCTGCGGCAACGCCGCTTTCGAACAATGGCTGGACAATTCTCAGTCGCGATTCGATCAGTATTCTTAACACGTTGCAGGTGAGCCAGATGAGCAACAATGTTGTCAGATGAAACCCCAGCAGGGCGGCCGCAATCATGCCTACCGCCATGACCACACGAGAAATGAGCACAACAATGGCTTCTGTATCAAGTCGTTCTTTCGCGCGCAGGAACCACAGAAACGGATCGGTGCCCGGCTGCGTTGCCGCGACCAGAACGCTGAGCAGGAATCCTGTTGCCGAAAGTGTGTTGCGAGGCAGCAGCGACAAGAGTACTGCGGAAGTCAGTGTGTAGAACAGCTTGCAGCGCAGCGACTGAGACAGCACTGAGCGCGGCGTTGCAGAAACTGAAAATTCGCGCACGCCCCACAGTCTTCCGCCGAAGTCCGATGCCATTTCCAGCAGGCCGATCAGATACGTGGCTGTGATGAAGGCCGCACACCCAGTGTCGTCCAGCAGCTGAAACAGGACGAACAGCAGCACGATCTGCAGGACGCCATGAATGGCGTTTCCACCCGCATTGCTGATCACATTTCGGCCGAAGCGCCCAGGCATTTTCATGTCAGACCGCCTGTTCGTCAGCGTTTGGATCCGCCGGGCTGAAGAAGACCAGCGAAATCGAAATCCAGTACAGACAGCACAGGGGATTGTTGTTCAACAGGTACTGAGTATTACCGAACTCACGTCCAATAAAGAACAGCAGCAGACAGGCGGCGATCGCCCGCTCTTTCTTGTCGAACGAAAAACTTTTCCTGACCAGTTTGCGGATCAGCACAGCATAGAATAACAGACCCAGAAGGCCAAACATGCCGGCCGCCGACAGAATCCAGTTATGAGGATCTGAACCGTAGTAGCCGAGCACTGTTTTCACGAAGACGGGGAAGTGTGTCAGTCCATAGCCGAACAACCAGTCGCCAGCGTCCATGTACTGCAGCGTCGCCTGCCAGAATTCTCCCCGAACACCAAGGCTGTGAAGATCCTTAAGTCGCATTATCACCAGCAGTTCACCCCAGGGGATGTCCATTAGGATGATCAGAGGCACCATCAATACACCGGCAAGGATGGTATAACGTGGCGAAAGTGTCCATGTCATTGCCGCGGTCCCGGCAAGATAAAACACAAGCATCGTTCGGGCACCGCCGAGAAATGCGGCTGTCATACCAATGACAAAGAAGCAGACAATAAACTGCGGCGAAATGTGCGGATTTGTTTTGTATCTCAGAATGATCAGCATGAACAGACCCGGCGCCGAGGCGAGGATATTGGGAGACAGAAACGGTCCTGTCAGCCGTGCCATACCTCGCGCGCCACCGTTGATCATCTGAAACAGTTGCTTCATTTCTTCGGCTCCCTGTGGTGACGCACCGAACATCGGCCCCATAACGACCTGCAGGCCGGCGATCAGGAAGATGTGTCCGAGAATGCAGGCGGTCACCGTTTGTACGCGGATGGATGACAGCGGATCGGAAGACAACTCTCGATGAGTCAGATACCCGGTGACCATCATCATTGCCATCAGGCTGCCGACGATCGCATACGGACGCGTTTGCGATTGTTGGTGAAGACCCAAGTGCTGCTGCACGGCAGAACTGCAGATCCCGTATATCACCAGGACCAGTCCCAATCGCAGCAGCCCCCGGAACTCTTTGGTTTCCATTGTCAATGGCGCACCGAATCGTTGCAGGGCGGCAGTGAGAATCATCAGCGCAGAAATTCCCGCGACCCCCAGATAATCAAAGGGTACGACCTGCCCTGGTGCGTCCTGCACAGACAGCACCAGCAGCAGCAGACAGGGCCGCCACTGTGGAAAAATCAGGGCCGCCGCCACGGCAAACATCGGACCATCGTATCGTGTCTGCAAGCCAAGTCGGGCGAATGCAAAATAAGCCGCCGACAGGACGATACCTTTGATGACTTCCGCAGAGGCTACTGACCGCTGCGAACCTGCCGCCAGCGGATTCAATAAGGTGTTTTGTCTCAGAGAAGAAGAATACATGATTGTCTACGGGCTTTAAGCAGCTTTCAGGGGACCGCAGTCATGGGAATCGTCTGACGGCAAAAAGGACTCGTGCGCCCGCCAGGCACCCGGTACAGCACCGTCCAGCTGTTGATTCAGCATGTGCAGATCGCCGCTCAGAATCTCAGCCGCTTCTTTTGAAAACACCTGGTCAAACAGAATTTCAGGTCGACCGCGGTCGACCATCATAAACTGAATGATTTTCTCGCGAATTCGAGTCCGCCGATAGGTCCACTCCATCGCTGCACGGGCCGGAGGAAACGTCCGGGCGGTTTGCGACATCGCCTTGATGACCTTGTGTAAAGGCCTGAGATCCTGAGAGTGATTGACCTTTCGATGGAATTGTTCTGACACAAAATTCGGTGAAACTCCGACAAACTCGTATAGTTGCTGAGCCAGGCATAAACCGTCCGCTTTGACGTCGTCAAAGAAAAAACATCTGATTTGTTCTGGTGGGAAATGTTTCAGGAACGGCTTTAGTTGTGAGGCATAGCAACTTCGACGAATATACTTCTCGTTCTTTCGGGCTAGTGTCAGCAGATCATCAGGGGTAAGTCCTGCCACGTTGCCGTAGATCACTGACGCATCATGAAACAGGTGCGATATCGCTCGATCGAACGGATTTCGCAGCATCGCCAGAATCCTGGTGTCCGGGTACACATCGCGAATTCGTTCGGCCACCCGGTCATCGTCCATGTAGAGCGGCGATATTTCACCCGAACAGGAAGTCTGGACGGCAAAGTGTTTTCGGTACCACGATTCGCCGCGACGAAAGTTGTCGTCGTCGTTGAAGTAATTCAGCTCCTTCGGCTGACTCATGCAAATCGACGGGTGTTCGTTGAGTACCGTCCATGCCCACGTCGTCGCGCTTTTTTCTGCGCCGATGCCGATGAATGCTGGTGACCATGTCATGCTGTGACTCCCGTGACTACGCAGCGCGTCTGACAAACGGACGAATGTCTGCGTCTTCACTTTCAGCAGGTTCAAGGATGCCACACAGTTCCAGCAGTTCTTCGATTTCCGGGAAGGACATGACGCTTCCGGTTGCGCTGTTGTACGGTTCCGTCACCTGCCGCCGCAGGACCTCGGGGTAGTCGTATTCAATTTCCTGATACACACTGCGAAACGCCGGCAGTACGGAAAACATGTCCGGCAGTTCCCATGTACGTCGAGTTTCCTCGTCGGTCATCAGCTCTTCATAGAATTTTTCGCCCGCCTTGGAACCGATTGTTGTAAGTTCGATATCGCCGGGAGCATGCCCGTGGCCAGGTGCCAGTCGGTAGATCATGACTTTGGCCAGATCTTCAATTCGCATCACGGGCATCTTTGTCACAAAGACTTCACCACCGCGAGCTAATTCGGAGGCCTGCAGAACCAGACGACATGCCTGCTGCAGCGTCATCACAAACCGTGTCATTTCTGAATCTGTCAGCGTGACCGGTCCGCCTGCTTCAATCTGACGCTCGAAGACCGTTGCGACAGACCCCCTGGAGCCCAGTACGTTGCCAAACCGAGTGGAGCTGAAGACAGTACGTTTGTTGATTTTCAGGCTGTTGGCGGCCGTGATGAGTCGTTCACCCATCAGTTTCGACGTGCCCAGCACGTTGGTCGGATTGACGCCCTTGTCGGAGCTGGTGAAGATCACTCGTTCGACGTTGTTGTTCAGTGCCGCCTGAATAACGTTTTTGACGCCGATGATATTCGTTTGAGTCGCATCGAACGGAGACTTCTCACACAGAATCACGTGTTTCAGTGCCGCAAGGTGGTACACCACGTCGACGCCTTCGAACAGCATGTCAAGGCGGTCCGAATCGCGAATGTCACCCACGTGGCACAAGGCAGTGACGCCTTCCCGACTTTCTTCTGTGATCTGTGCTTCGATCTCCTGTTCAAGGAAAAAGATTTCTGATTCGTTGCTGTCAATGACGCGGACTTCGCGAGGATTCTGAGAAACAATCTGGCGAACCAGTTCGCGACCGACAGTGCCGCACCCACCGGTGACGAGCGCCGTTTTTCCGGTTAGAAATGCCATTGTGTTTTACCCTGGTGAGAGATTGGAGATGTGACCTGAGTCCCGCATCAGGGCGCGGCAACGTTCGTGTTCGAATTGTTTGTTCGAACAAACGGACGATGCGGCCTGAGTATGGGAACAGAATTTCAAGCAGCCCTTGTGGCTGCACGGTTTCGGTAGAGAGACGGGTCAACGATGGAGGCCATCGCTGAGGTGTTGAGACTGCCGCCGAGATGGGCGTTGATGTGGTGTATGGGTTCATCGCTGCCGGCAGCGATGTCGTTGTAGGGAATTTCCAGACAGTTGATGTGATTCGATTCCGCGATCCATTTTCGAAATCGAATGATTTCTCCGCGAAACAATCGGGCCATGCGATTGTCATCGATGCTCGAATCCAGCTGCATGTTCTGCAGCATGCGCCGTTGAGAATCCAGGATTTCGTCCAAATCGCGTCGCATAAAGACGACGTTATAGCGGCGGTCGGCAGGCAGGTCGTACAGCAGGCTGTAGACCATCTTGACGGCTTTGCCGCAACACTGCTGCAGCCAGTTGGGATTGTCCTTTGTTCGTTTGACGGGTTCGAATTCGTAGTAGCCGTTGGGATTGTCGGAATCCGCCTGGCGCTGACCGTCGCACAGGGGCGGGACTCCACCGGCTTCCAGCATCTTCATCATCATCGACGTACCGGACCTGGGCAGGCCGGTGACAACGACAATCTGATTTTCCTTAATCACGGACATTCGTACGGTTTGTCACTACTTATTGGATATCTTGAACTCAGGCAGCCTGGTTCTGTTCGCTGGCTGTGTCGATCATTTTTCGTAACTGATTTTCGGTGAGTGCTCCCGTCTTTCGTGTGACTTCCTGGCCATTACGGAAACTCACGAATGTTGGAACACCTGCGATCTTGTATTCCGCTGCGGTTTGAGGGTTCTGGTCGATGTTGATCGACACGATTTCCGCCGTGCCAGTGAGTTCGTCATGCAGTCGGTCAACCAGCGGTTGCATCATCTTGCATGGCGGACACCATGACGCCCAGAAGTCGACAAGGACGGGTTGCTCTGATTTCAGCACCTTGTCTGCGAATATTTCGTCGCTGATTTGCATAGGGATTCGCTCAACTGATCTTATGATTCGGTATGCCAGCCTGCGGGGCTTCATCTGTGTTCTGTCTACGCGGCTTTGTCTTTGATCTCCGGCTTCCAGGTCTCCAGCACTTTGAGCTTGGCCGATTCGCCCGACCACTTGGTGGTGGGGAAGAGTTTCGATTCCTGTTCCTTAATACGTGCGACAGCTTCCGGTTTTGTCAGTACCTCGAACATGCCTCGCACTTCGTCTTCGAACGATGATTCGGATGCAAAGCCGAAGTTTTCACTGAGCTTGTCGTGAATGACTTCGTACGGATGTTCTTCCGCTTCAACGCGTGGGTTTTCGATCCGCTGAACTTCGGTGTCCAGACCGAATTCGGCGCCAATCGTGGCGACCGTCTGAGCGATCTGTTTGACCGACATGACGTCCGTTACCTGATTAACCACGTCGTACTGACCAGGTTCCGGCGGGGCGGCAATAAGTCGCGTGATGCACTGCATGGCATCCTTGAGTGTGATGTAACCGCGAAGCTGATTTCCACTGCCGTAAATCGTTAGTGGCATGCCGATCACTGCCTGAGCAACAAAGCGATTGACCACTGTGCCCCACCATTCATCGATATCAAAACGAGTCGCTAACGATGGGTGAGCAGCCAGTTCATCGGAATGGTTGCCATAGATCACGCCCTGCATCACATCGTAGCTGCGCAGCCACCAGTACTTGCAGGCTTCGTACACACTGAATGTACCCTGAACCTTGCTGACGTGGTAAAAGCTGACGGGATCCCGAGGCGTCAGTTCGCCACCCAGACTCCATTCTTCACCCTTGTACTGCAGCACAGCGTCGCCGGGAAACAGGCCTTCAAACAGTGGGCGACCGGTGAGTGGACTGCCGTATTCACCCATTGTGCCAAGTTTGATAATGGATGCGTCCGGCGCGTGGTCGCGAACGCCGAAGAGCAGACCGAGCGTACCGACGACGTTGTTCTGAATGGTGTCGACGGCTTTGTCGACATCCGCCATGCTGTAAGGAGCACTGGGGATTTCGGCGAACTGAACGATGGATTCCGGCTGAACTTCCTTGATGTACGCGAATAACGCGTCGCGATCCATCAGATCGATTTCTTGAAAATTGATCTCCACGCCGAGTTCTTCGTTGGCAGCTTTGACTCGATTCTCCATCGTTTCGATGGGAATAACCGATTGCGCGCCGCGTTCGGACACCAGTTTTCGTCGCAGCAGATTGTCGATGCCGTAGACCTTGCAGCCCAGCTTCGCCAGTTTCAGTGCCAGCGGCCAGCCGAGATAACCGTCCATTCCAAGAATCAGCACGCGCATGCCGTCCAGCAGATACCCTGAATCCGTCTTCTTCCATTCGGTACAGTGTTCGAACGTGATCGACGTGGGATCGAAGTAACCGATCTCCGGACGACGTTTACATTCCACCACCAACTGACCTTCAGCCGCCTTGCGAAAGGCTGCCTGGCCGCACGCCCGGAAATCGACGTGTCCTTTGAATTCGACAGCTGGACAGCTCCAGCAGGTCTGGTTGGCGTTGTGACAGGCAGTGGATTCAGACATGGATTTGATGGGATTCTGGAGGAACTGAAATGGGCAGTCACATACAGCACTAAGCGGAATAGCGGGCGTCTCTGTGGTCGTGGTCTAAGCGGCTTTGTAACGTTCCTGTGCTGCGGGCATGATGACATCCAGGACGTTTTCGACTTTCATGTCGTCCGGAATCTGTCCGAGGTTATTGCCTCGAACGAAGAACGATGATTCTGTGTACGTGTGTTTGCCGTTGATGGCCGTTGGTTCGATCAGCTGTGACAGATTCATCCGTCCCGACAGCGCTACGTTTGTAGCAGGCATGACCACAAGGTCGGGTGCCCGATGAGCAAACGAACCGGTGTAGATATCCGTGCCGCGATGGACGTCCGTTGCGATTTTCACACCATTAACTTCGGTTGATAAAAGAAACCTCGTCAACTGCTGCATCAGCTCTTCGGCCTGTTCATTCGTCACCGTTCCGCCGGGATGCCGGCCCTCACGATGCAGATAGATTCGTCCGGGATCCATGGCGAACGCCTGTGTTGCGGGCAGCATGTCGATGTACGACGGCCGATCCGATTCACGCAATTGCAGATATCCGTTTTGGGCCAGCAGGCAGTTCAGATTGACGCTCATCTTCTGAGCCGCAAAGCCGTGATCGGATACGGCGGCAATGGTTGTGTCGTCGTCCAGTCGTTCCAGGATTCGACCGATCTGAACGTCGACTTCGTGATAGAAATCCAGAAACGGCTGGTGGTGTGGCGAAGAGGCGTCCTCATAGTCTTCCCACAGATAGTGATTCAGTCGGTCTGTGCCGGTCAGCACAAACATGATCTGTTGCCAGTCTTCACGGTCCCAGTGATGATGCAGCGCTTCGCAGCGAGTGGCCATGACCTTGTGCAGTTCGGACACGAATTCCGACTTGCCGGTCTCAATCAGTGACATGTCTGCGTCGATGGAATAACCGACGGCTTCCAGCCACGGCAACTGGTCTGCAGGATGAACGGCTTTCTTCAGGTCCAGAGCAACAAAGCCGGAAACCAGCATCCCATCCAGTGGCTGTGCGGGATACGTCTGCGGCACATTCATGATCAGGGACGGGCTGCTGTCTTCCCGCTGCCAGAACGGTTTTGTCCGAAACGTGCGCGATGAGGTGAAGCCAAGCGTGTAGCTGCCGTCGATCAGGTCCGTGAAGCCGTAGACATTATGTCCGCCGGAATTCTCGCCCGTGACGATTGACGCCCATGCTGCCGACGATACCTCCGGCAGCGCAGATTTCATCGGTACCAGTGTGCCGGACGACAGCAGTGGTTTGCTGTTCGGCATGACGCCTGAATCAGCAAACTGCTGCCACATCCATCGTGGCAGTCCATCGATCCCAAGTAAAAATAGTGCAGGCATTCCTTTGCCTTGTCCTTGTGCGGGACGGTCCGCATGCTGATTTGAGCTGACGCTCGGAAGATAATAGCCCGCTGCCGTTGGTCGCCGACTGAGTAAATGTGAATATAAGGGGCGTAATCCCGAGGAAAAAACTCTAGATGTAACCAAGTTGTCGAAGTCGCTCTGCGACGGCTTCCGAATCTTCTTCATCCATAAAGTCGTCCGCGGCACAGACCTGATCCAGCACATAAACCACGTGGGAGACTTCATGTTTGAAAAGCTGCGCCACGACTTCTGCCGATTTGTCGATCCCGTCCGTAACGACCACAAGCTGCTGATCGTCCTTCACCAGATTGCTGACCGCCTTCGTGTCTATGTTACCGTCGACAGGATAGGCCGGGCCCTGGATCAGTCCTGCCCTGCCGTCCTGAGAGATTGATACCGCAGGTGCCAGGCTGGCGATGGCCTCTGACGTGAAATTGATAAGGACGTCGCCGTCCTGAAGAAGTTCAGTGAGAGCGTCGATCGAATTAACCGTTCGGATATTCATAGGACCATCGTTCGTGATGTGCTGGATAAAGTAGAATTTCGAATCTTGGGTTTCAGATTTTGATTACGACGGCGTGGCCATTCAGGTTGTGCAGGACGATGCGGTCGTTCATGTTCCGCTGTTCTTCAACGCACTTCAGAATGCCATCGCAGGACTGAAAGCCGTAGTCGTCGTACACGACAATACCGCCTGGAACAAGACGGTCCCAGACCCACTGAGTCACCTCTTTGGCTGACTGATACACTTCCACATCGATGTGACACATGCGGAACGTCAGATCCTGCACTTCATTTTCTGTTTCGTCCGGGAAGATCCCCTGCAGGATTTCGACGTTCATTAACTGCATGTTTCGGGCAAGATCGACCACGACTTCGGGTGACCTATCGTCGTGCTCATCACCACCGTACGTTTCGTCCATTTCACCGGTCTTCACGACGCCGGTGAACGTGTCACACAGGTAGACATTGTCCGTAATGCCGCATTCCTGAGCCTTGCGAGCGATCAGAGCGCCTGTGCCACCGCGCCGGACACCGACTTCCAGAATGGCGCCTTCGGACAGTTTTGCACTTTGCTCGGTCAACTGCCACAGTTCGTAACAGCGGTACTTGTCGACCAGCGTGTGATGCTGGATGTCGTCGTACGCGTCGATGAAACCCTGGTCGATATTCCAGGGTGAATAGGTGGCCAGAGGAAACAGGTCTTCGTACGCCAGTGACGTCGTTCTGGGCACGCGGTTGACGCGAAAGCCGAACGTTCGAAACGCGCGTTTGACGGATGTTTTGATCGCACTCATGAAGCCAACTTCCCTGTTGATTTCAGTGATTCCGGCCAGAGCCGCGAGTGCCGCGCCTGCCAGGACCGCAAAAAAGTCTGTCGCGAAGGATATCCCACACGGAAAATCGGGCCAACACCAATCAGCAGACCTGGGATGTTCGGGGCGTCGCGGATCGCGTTTGTCGCCACAGTGCAGGACTGTTGTGGCGTCCTGTCCTTTGATTCTGCTTAGGGTAATGGTCCCAAGTTACATAACCACCAAGACTTAAGAGCCGTCCTGACTCTCTGCCGGTCGAGATTTCCTGCCCCGGGCAGGCTTCAGGCGTTGCGGTAGGCGTGAATTCTACGCCCCAGCGTGGCGCGAATGATTCCAACCAGAAACGCCGTATTCGCCAGCAAGAAGCTGAAAGCTATGCCCGTACCAGGAAGATTGCGGCCAAACGCACTTGCCAGCCAATTCAGTCCGGCCATGGCAAACAGAACCAGGTAGGGCAGGGCCGCCAGGATTGAAAACATGCCGGGGGCAGCGAACAGCAGCCAGCAGGACGCGGCCAGTGCGATCAGCAGAAACACCGGTGAAAGCCACTTCAACAGTTTGTGAGACCACAATGCGAGCGCGTACCAGGGGTGACGCAGCGGGTTGAGCAGAGTCGGACGAGACCAGGTACCCTGCCAGTTTCGCAGAGTCTGACGAATACGTCTTCGCAACGTGATTCCGGACCCTTCCTCGAATTCGTTAAATGCTTTTGCCAGCGGTTCGTGTACGACGTGGTAGCCCTGCTGCACAACGTCAAGGGGCACAATGCAGTCTTCGCCAATTGACGGGTCCATTGTCAGCAGCAGCTCACGGCGGACGGCGAAGGAAGCTCCCGCGACCACCGCCAGCCAGCCCAGCTGAGATTCCAGATGACGCACCTTCATCTCATAATTCCAGTAAAATCCCTGGCTGGCGGTGTTTGCATCACCGTTGCCGGGTGAGTACATCAGCCGACCATCAACCGCTCCGACATGAGGGTCCTGAAATCTCTGTGCCACCCTTTTCAGGAATTCGACGTCGAAAACAATGTCTGCATCCGTGAATACCACGATCTCGGAAGTCACCTTTTTCAAGGCTTCGTTCTGTGTTCCCGTTTTTCCCAGCCCCGGTGTTTCCATCAAGCTGACGCGATCATCTGCGATCGACCGCACAACTTCACATGTGCGGTCCGTTGAGCCGTCCGAAGCCACCAGAATTCTTACACGGTCGGCTGGGTAGTCACACGCCAGCGTATTCGTGATTCGCTGGCATATGACGGCTTCCTCGTTATGCACGGTTAACAGGACAGTCATTTCCGGCCACGGTTCCTGTACATCTGATTTCACAGATCCGCGGCGGATGACGGCACGCCGGACAGCGACACACAGTTGCAGGAAGCGGCCGTAGCCATCATAGATCCAGTACAGGACGGCGGTTGAAACTGCCAGTAGTAGCCATGCCATGAGTCGTTCCTTCGACCAATTGCGAAAACGGGTCACAAAAACACTGGCTGAGTCAGTGGCGACTTTGTCGCGAGCTTCTATGCGAACATCCGGGCTACTGGCTTGTACTCGAATATGGGCGAGGGGCCAATGTTGATATTACGCGTCCGGGGGAAGATAGGTTGCCTGCGTGACTATTAGTGCTTAAGGGGGTGTGGCGGTGGTCTGGCTTGGGGTGAATCTGAATTTTCAGGACGAGCGGCGCAGGTCTGCGTGGATTCCGGGTCACCAACGGGAAAATTGTAGCCCGCTTTTGAGATGTTGCGTAAGCTGGTAACAGGCACTCGGTCAGACGAAATGCGGTCTGACGGGAAGCTTCAGTTTTTCAGGTCTCTGCGGCATTTTTTCGTTCGGGGTTTCTTCCCACACGCCCCCTGCTGACATGTTTTTGTCTGATGCGACACATAGGATCTCCATTACAGGTATATTCAGGACTCAGCGTGATGCTGTCTGGTGTTCTGGCTTCATTATCGTGTGCTCAGACATTTGAGGCCGTACCTTCGCTTACGATTCCGACACATGATGTCGTTCCCCGTTCCGGCGTGGCGGGCGAGCTTATCGACGATTTTTCTTTGACGGTTCGCACGAATGTGCTGAGTCACTTTGTCAAGCGGCAGACTGTCGAAAGCAACGACGTGACCACGCAGGTTATGGAGGCCAACGTCCGTGGCGTTCAGACAACGACCACATCGGTTCAGTTGACGTCGGTAGAAAGCCGCGGGACGGCTCGACTGCACGTTGTTTCGACCGGTGTTGTTTCCAGTAATACCGTTGGGCTGACACCACAGGCGCGTGTGGCGACATTGGGGAATCACACTTTCCGCGTCACTAAACCGGTGTTCTTTGATGGCAAGAAATTACTGACGAAACCAGCATACGGGAATCTGCAGGCCCGGCAGTTTCCCCAGGTCGTCAATAGCGTTGTTTCCGGTATGCCGTTGCTGGGCCGCCTTAGCGATCAAATCGCTCGGAACGAAGTTATGCGGCGGATGCCGACTTCCGATGCCATCGTTGTGCGGCAGGTGGCTGACGACGTGCTGCGGAAGATCAATACGCAGGTGGACCGCCACCTGGCTGAGCTCAACGGGAAGTGGACCAATCTTCGGCGGACAATCGCCGAGGTCTCAGCCGATCAACGGATTTCGTGGGCAGCCAGTACGACCGAAAACAGTTTTTCTCTGTCGGCATCCGGCCCCTTGACGACACAACGGGCGGCGTCCTCCGGAGTGATTCTCACGACGGATCTGCAGGACGAGGAAGCCATTGCTGTGACTATTTCGCAGGACAGCACAAACCACTGGCTTAATAAACAGGCATTAGGTGGACTGACGATATCCGATACTGCGCTGCATCAGGCGGTCCTGACGTTTCAGAACGTAAAGAAGGATTCTCAGGCGGTGTTGCAATCGCTGCTGTCGTCGGCAGGATCATCCGTTGAGCCGCTTATCTTTTCCCTGAAGCTGGCCGAATCTGAACCCGTGTCTTTGGCGTTTGAGAATGGCCTGTTGACGCTGAAAGTCCGGTTTCAGGTGGTTGCGAAACTAACGCCACCAAGTCAGATGCATCAGATGAAGATTGTGTTGAGGGGGCAGGGTGGAGCCGATGGACACTGGGCGATTGCTCTGCAGAAAATTGCGGTCGAACCTGTCGACAGCAGCGCAGCTCCAGATACATGGACAAAGCTGATCGGTGACCAGGCAACAAAGATCGTCGCAGGTATTTCACCGTTGCAAATTCCCCGCACACTTGACTTGCGCCATATGGACAAACGAATTCCCGCCTTCCGTATTCACCGCATTCAGTGCGAAGGCAGGCAGTTACGACTGTCCTTTAATCTGGACAGGGCCGCCGAAAAAATCACAACGCGTCGGTTTGTGCGATAATACGAACGGTCATCGGGAAGAACCAAAGAGCAAAGTCGCGCGTGTCTGTCACACAATCGCGGCCCGTTCGACACGCGGTTAAACGAGCACCGGACTCCTCGTTGCTGCCTCTGTCCGTTCGACTGTAAGGGCATCGCTCTTCTCATCGACGTCGCTGGCTGCTGTTTCGTACACCGCAGCCCTCCAGGTGGTCTGGCTATGTTATTGATTCTTATTCACCGGTTGTGATGTAGCTCAGAATTTCCATGATTTCGTCAGTGGTGAACTTGTCCAGCAGTGCCTTCGGCATCATCGACGTGGTGGAAGGGATGATTTCTTCGATGTTATCCTTCAAAATGACCTTCGGTTCCGGCACCTCGGGATTTACCAGTATCGAAATCGACTTGTTGTCTTCGGCGGTCACGATCCCTGACGTGGTCAGCCCGTCGATGTCAATCACGATCTTGACCGCATACTTCGGATCGATCTTGTAACTCGGATCAATAATCTCACGCAGAATTCCGTGGCGGTCCCCTTTCCATCGCTTCATCAGGTCGGTCAGGTCGGGGCCAACGGCTCCGCCTTCTGTCTTCATTTTGTGACAGCCCAGGCAGGTCGCATCCTTGAACAGCTTCGCGCCAATTTGCGGACTGCGCCCCCGGAGGCTCTCGGTCAGTTTCTTCGCATCGAAGTCTGTCATCTTCCAGTTCTTCACAAACGAGCGATTGTTGCCGAGTGGGTCCCCGGGCGTGGTCGGATTTCGCTGCCACGTGTCAAGATCCGGAACCACAACCATAACTCCGTACATGCGCATCCAGTGTCGAGGGAATGTGCAGACGTATGGATATTCGCCAGGTTCCGTTGGAGCTGTGAATGTCAGCACTGCACGTTTCCCGGCGTTGACCATGCTTGTTGAAAACAGCACATCCGGGCTGTCGGGAACATAGAGTTTTCCATCGAGTCCCGGTGTTGTGCCGAGTTCGGCACCAGCCAGGGCCACTTCCTTCAGCTTACCTGTTCTGGTGATCACAAGGTTGTGCGGCATCAGGTCCTCGTTTTCCAGCACGACCTGAACAGATCGCCCGGCTTCAACAGCGAAGAACGGTTCGTGGTATCGCATCTCCTCTTCAACCGTATGCAGGCGGACGACCCGGACTGTGACGTCTCGCAGACGCTGCCGATAAGTTTTCGAATCCGCTGCCGGCAGTTTGCGCAGAAGTTCGTCAGCCAGCTGCATGGCATCGAGAAACTCACCGGTCGTCCGTTGCGCTGCTGGAGTGTTTTCAGCATGTTTCACCAGCACGTCGACAAGTTGCCCTGCTGTTATCGCGCTGCGAGCCGGATTCGGAATTTTCAGGAGGCTGCGTACAGCGGGTGTGCGCAATCTGTCTGACGAAACAAAGTGCGCCAGTCTGTCGAAGCTGTCTGCCTGGTCTGCGGAAATCGCTGCCAGGGCCCGGATGGCACTGGATCGCACTGCGTCAGGCTGAGACGCATCAAGCGAGGCAACGACGTTGTCACGTAACGCGTTTCGAGTTTCTCCGGCGGGCACCAGTGAGACGGCCGAAAGGTATGATAGTCGTGCTGCTTCATTCGTTTCACCCTGCTGCCACGCTGTTTCGGCCCGGTCTGCCACAATCAATCCTGCGTATCCGGTGGCGCGCAACACACTGCTTTCCGCTGACATGGCCTTTTGCAGATCGTCGGTTCGTGCTGCCAGAACCTTTCTGGAATGAGTCAGCAGAATTCCTGACAGCTGTCGGCCAACTCGCTGCTGATCTTTGTCGTCATCATTAAGCGACTCCAGTGCCGCCAGGAGCTCGGTGGCGGTGTCCGTGCCGTTAATGGCGACCAGGCCGTGGAGTGATTCTTCGCGATTCTGCCGCGACAGGCCTGGCCGCAGCAGAATGGCTTTAAAGACCGGAGCGTACTTCGGATCGTCGGTCGCTGTTTCCACCAGGAGCAGACGGGCGTTGTCCAGTCGCTTCAGCTGGTATTCAACGATACGGGCACTCTTGTCCAGCAGGATCCTGGGACGTTCGATCTTCTGTTCGCCGGATTCATGGTGTTCGTGCGCATGGTCCTGCGCAACGATGGTCGGTGTCAGCATCAGGGTGATAAGTATGTACCAGGACAT
>Ga0315316_10000190_pt1 | contig 36698 bp, 42 predicted proteins | sample M160m3416metaG_FD_203702 | JGI IMG/M metagenome (GOLD analysis project Ga0315316, IMG submission 203702) | Ammonia-oxidizing marine archaeal communities from Monterey Bay, California, United States - M1 60m 3416 | ecosystem: Environmental > Aquatic > Marine > Intertidal zone | place: USA... | reverse complement strand
TTTTTTGTAGCTCCTCTATTAAACAGTTTATCATCTACTTGATGACAAAAATATATTTGAAAATCAATATTTTTATTCTTAAGATATTTTCCTACCTTAGGAATAAATTCATGCATATGTAACTCTCTATTTCTATAAGGGACACATACTCCTAGTTTCATAATTCTACGTTTAAATGTATATACTTATTAACTGTACTTCTCTTATTCAATTTAAAATCTAATGAATTAATACCGTCTTTTTCTATATCATGAAATCCTTTTGAAACTTCATTATGATATTTTAACTGGTTCCATCTTGTCATTTTATCTTTCCAATTTCCATCTGTAAACCCATTATTGTTGTGTACTAAATGTTTTATTTTACTACTTCTTCTATAAGGAATATATTGAATATCTCTCAGTTTATTATTACTTTTAATTATTTCACAGTTAAAAATACGACCTAAATTACTGTTACCAGAAAGGTCTATAGTTTTATAATCTTTTACAAACTTAGTATCGTAGTAAGTAGTTAAAAAGTGTGCATCTGAATAGTCTTCAAATTCTTGAGATAGACTATAATGTTTATTTTCGAATATACTATTTAACTGTTTCTTATTTAAATAACTTTTATAAAAAGCAATATTATTAATAGTTCCCTTAAAAAACGATTCAGTACCTTTACTACTTCCTATATAAGCTTTAGATTCTTCATTATAGTTTAAAAAACTATGAGGCACCTCTATCTTACCTACTAATTTATTATTAAGGTAAAAATATATTAACTGTTGCTGTTTACTATAAGTGACAAAAAGTTTAGTTGGTAAATTCCTAATATTACTAATATCTGAGAATATTTGGTGATAGTTATTCAATGAATCAAAGAACTCTAATTTATACCTATTAAAAGAAGTGTACGAAATAGAGAAATCGAATCCTGGTATAGAAAATAAACTAAACTTATCAGAATCAGATCTATGGTTAAAGAAATTCTTTTCAGGTACAAATTCTAATATAATAGAAAATGAATCCTTTATATTAATAGGATTTAACATCTCTATATAAGCATTAGCTCCGTTAAATTTCAAATCTGTACGAGGTGGAATACTAACTTCTTTTTTAATTGTGTTAAGTTTAAGATTATTCATTATACACCTATGCATTAGATCATCATCTTCAAATCCCCATCCCCAATAATTGTTTGAAAATCCATTGATTCTCTCAAAATCAGGGGTAGGAAATAAAGTAATACCTCCAAAATACTCTTCGAAAGGTAATAAATCTGTTGCTAAATGTACTGGGTAGTCTATTCCTCCATAATTTACATCTATAGGAAGCATGTCCACATCGTGAAACACAACGTAATCGCATCTTCTTCTTTGAGCTTCTGTAAACCCAATATTAAGTAATTTACCACGATTAAACGGTTTATCGTCATCCTGCTCTACTACTATAAGAAAATAATCATACTTCCTATTCTGTAAATACTGTTGAATAAAGGTTGTGAATTTATCTAACTGCTCCTGCCTATCTCTGTAAGGAACTATGATAGCTAATCTTTCCACACTTACTCTCCTTTTCCAACATACTTCTCGTAATACTCAGTCAAATACCATTGCGCTCTTTCACTCCACTCAGTCTTATCGATGTCTTCGAACCAATAAGCTAGGGCGTCAACAGAGGCAGCGATCTTTTCTAATGCTTTCACTTTTCTTTCTTCAAGTGCTGATGCATCGTCTTTACTAGTTACTCTTGTAGCCATAATTTAAATTTTAATGATTAAACTTGTTAATTTACTCCAATTGCTATAATCGTTATAATTAATATAGTTAAAATTATTCAATTTTTCAACTAAATAATCATTTTTTTTTATATTAATTTTCCAATCGCAATCTTTAATTGCTTTATACATTTTCATGTATTCATCAGAATACGAATATTCTTGATTATTATCAGCAACTTCTTTTATACGTTTTATACAGGTACTATCCCACTTAAAATGGTGTACTTGAGTAAAACACTCTTCAACTGGGCATCTTTTAGGATGTCTTAAACCCCAGCTATTATTTCCATTCTCGAACAAAGCATAATGTTGTCCGGAAGTTATTTTTTGGTTTCCTTTAGCTAATGTTACTTTATTAGGACAAGCACCAGACATTGGATATCTAAAAAAACCTCCGTTAGGAAATGCTTTGTAAATATTAGTGTCTCTGTCAACTTTAGGAAAAGTACCATCTATACCTATTCTGTCTAAGAAACCTCCAGAAACAAACGAATAACCATTGTTATTACACTGTTTGATGATATATTCTAAATCAGTAGGGTAACATTGTAATTCATCGTCATCTGATATTATCCACCAATCGTTAGGTTTTGTAGCTCTGACTGTGTTATAAATGTCTGTAACTCTTTCCCAGTGGTACTTTTTATCTGTTACTACCCAAAAAGGTTTTATTCCTAGCTCTTCTACTTCTTCTAATATACCGTCATTAGGATCTTGTCTATAAACTACTACATACATCTTATCTACCATATTCTCGTAATGTTTGAGCATATGCGGTAAAATGTGAGTATTTCGTCCTACTACTGTAATTAAATTAAGCACGTTGTAATAAAGTTATTCCGGTTGAACTTGGTTTAGAAGGAAAGTTACCATTATTAAAAAAGTTAAACTGTTTCCACTCCTGTCCTATTTCTTTTATAAATTTAGGTGGTCCATCGAAAAATTCATAATATTCTTTTTCATCTTCTGTAATTATTAATTCTTTTTGGAATTTTTCATCTGAGTCGTGAATAGAGATCATTCCGTTAGGGGTTAAAAGTTTACTATATAATTCAAAATCGTTTTTTACATCTTCATATGAATGGCCTGCGTCAATATGTAAAAAATCTATCTTTATATCTTGTTTTACAAAATAATTATAGTATGCGTTTTCAGTTGTCTCTTTTATATACCTTGGTGCAAATTGATACCTAAAAAATGTATTATCATCATCATAATTTATCTTACCACCTACTCCATTGGCTGCATCAACTAAATAAGTTACTCCTATATCTCCATGGTTATAGTCAATGCTTCCTTCGAATATACCTTGTGCATGTAAATCTAATCTTGCTTGAGTCATAATACGTGGAATGTATCCTCCACCTGAGCCTAAGCAAACACAGGTTTTATACCTCATTAACTGCACAATTGTATATATTAGTAAACCATCTCCTAAGTCATAATCAGTTGCTCCATGGGTCCATCTATACTTTACAGGATTAAACTTTTTTAACTCTTTGCCGTTGAGGTCTTTATCTAACTCAACATCATTCGTTATGAACTGTCTTATATACTCTTTGTCTAAAATACTCATTATAATCTTTTAATTTTAGATAAATCTAATATAGGAAAATTTAAGCAATTTTCCAAATGTTTTATTTCTTTTTTATAATTAAACCCTTTAACGTTATCTACTATCCAACTTTTTTCAGGTCCATAATGCTTTAAGTATCTTCCTGATTCATTTAAAGTCCATATACCTTTATTATTATTTTCTCCCCAATCCCAATCCTTACAAACCCAATTAGTAGAAATTAAGCTTTCGTACTCTACTTTACCTTTATCTAATAAATGTTTTAGTAGAAGTTGTTCAGCAAATATTAAATACTGGGAGTGAGGTACATTCATGGAAGTAAATTCTTCCATTAATTTTAAACTTAAATTAGCATATTCTTGAGTAAATTTATAGTCAGGTAGTTGAAGTAAACTTACATTTACTGCGTCAGTTTGCCATCTTGGTCTATAACTCAACTGTTTGACATATTTATCTAGACTAGTAGGGTAATAACCATTACCTATTTCATGGTGATGAAAATATACTTTATCTTTCTCTAAAAATTGTTTAATTGGAAAAAATATAAGTAAGTCATTATCAATGATAGTTACCGGTTCTTTTTGGTATGATAATGCTTCTAATTTACCAGAAGCCCAAAATACTCTTTTATCAATATTCTTTTTACTTTTTAATAGTTTTATTTCATTCCAAAAGCATTCAACTTTTAAATCTACTAAAAACTCTTTAGTTAGAGAATCACAATATAGCATACAGTAATCATCTGGATAGAATTTTTTCCATAGCTTTACCGAGCATAAAAGCAAAAGTGTGTGGAATCTACTGTAAAAGTCTTTACGTTCTCTTATATTATCTAAAACCCAAATTATTTTCATAACGTTTAAAACTACTTATTAAGTAAAGTAAGCAAAATAAGTTTCATGATCTGCGCCAGCTCCGTCTGTAATAGTTAGTGTAGCATTAGTACTTATAGAAGCACCGCTACCACTAGCTCCTGTTCTCCATGAATCAAATGTAGAAGGGTAAGAAGGTGTAGCAACACATGTTATTGATGTGGCTGTAATGTTTAAATTTTTAACTGTAATATTATTAGATGAACCAGCAGTATACGGAGCAGTTATTTCTACATTACCTCCTGGGCCTGATACTATAGAACCATAGAACACACTACTACCGGTTAAGCTAGTAACTTGTACATTAGATCCTGAAAAGCTTTGGGAAGGATGGTAATCGCTAAATGCTGAAGATGCAGATATATTAGTTGCCGCCGGGTTAGATGCTATCGCATTGGACCAAGACGGAAACGTACTATAACTTATATCTCCTGTACCGTAGGTAAATCTAGCCATTGTTTACTTTACTGTTTCAATTTTATCTTTTGGTACTATATCTATTAAGTGTTCATACAATCGTCTATAACAATAACCATATATATCATCAAACGCTTTTGTATCTATTACACTCTTAACTTCTTTATAAGTACCAGTTTCTACTTTCTTTTCTTTTATTATCTTTCTATGCTTTACTACTTCGTCTCCATTTTCATCGAAACTAATGTAAGGCACTTCTTCGGTTACTTCCTGCATCTCGAAAATTGGTATTTCTATTTCTCTTTCTTCTGCAACATTCACTTTTAGATAATGTTTAAATTCTACTTCTTCTCCATCATAATCTGCCTGTTCATAATACATCATTTTATTCTGTACTAATCCCACCATTGGTCTAACCTCTTGTTCAAGATATACTCTATTATGTTTAATAGCGTGTTCTCTATCTATCCAGTAGGTTATTTGGAAACCTAATTCAGCTGTAACTTTATTAAAGGAAAATCCTTCAACTCTTAAATATAACTCTTGAGTCGGTCCTTGACTTGTCTCAAGATCTGCATTTATTATAAAACCCATAATGTAACTTATTTCTTTTTAATTTCTTCTATTTCATTCTTTAATTCTTTGATAGCGTTTACTAAAACAGGAACTAGTTTAGCATAGTCTACAGCAAGATGGGATTCGTCTCCGTTCAATCCATCTACCTCATTTACTAATTCAGGTATGACTTTTTGTACATCTTGAGCTATGAATCCTATATCATGCTTCTGATTTAAATGTTTTTTCCAATCAAACTCTTTTCCGTCTAATTTTAAAATATCACTTAAACCGTATTTAGTACTAACTATATTAGTTTTCAACTTTTCATCTGATGCTACTGTAGAAGAGAATGCAACTACATCAGCATTAGCATGAAAGGTTCCTCCATCAACAAATCTAAAGTCTTCGGTATTATCAATTGCAACTTTTATCATTGCATCAGTTCCGAAGTCAAAATACTCGTCGTTAGAGGCTGCTCCAACTTTTGCTACTCCTAAGATATTATTTGAATTTGCTTGTAAATCACCAGAAAGAAGAATTGATCCGGTAACAGAACTAAGGGATGCATGTGATCCCGAAGTAATCAGTTTTTTCCAATTCGGCATAATTTTTAGTTTTACGGTTGGTTACTCAATATTGAGAGCCCACTTCCCTCTCGGGCCAATAAAGCTTCTAATATAAATAGTACTAATAATATAATAAAAATAATGCTAAACTCCAAAAAAAAAGGCACCTAAGTGCCTCGTAATAAGTTTAAAATGTGTGCCTGCTTATACGTAGATGTAAATATCTCCGCTTTCTATTCTTATGTTTCCGTAATGATCTACTTGTGAACCTGTAGCTTCATTTTCAGAACCTGATATTACTCCTGCCATATAATAACCTGGTGTTGCAGTTGTTGATGTTGAAGCAACTCCGCTTGCTACAGCTACTCTGCCGTCATTACTATTAAATGCTCCATTCCAAAATAAAGAAGAACCGGAATATAAAGTTCCTTCTGATCCACCAAATACTAATCCTGAATTATCAGAAGCTGTATTAGAACCTGAATTAACTAATATAAACTTATCAGTTACAGTAAGGTTAGTAGTATTTACTGCTGAAGAGGTTCCGCTTACTTTTAAATCTCCGGATATAGTTGCATCTCCAGTAACTACTAAAGAGTTAGAAATATTTAATGATCCAGTTATACCTATACTGTATGGAGAGTTATATTGAGATCCAGTAATAGTAAATATATTAACTACCTCCCATGATCCTGTAGAACTAGGAGCTGTTGCATCTTTTAATACAAATAATTGATCAGTGCTTTGTTCGAAAGATAATAAACCTTCATATACATTAGCTGTAGATAAAGATAATCTTGAAGCACTAGATGCTACGGCAATCCTAGCATCTGCTGGTTCATTATTTGTTATACTAAATCCTCCTGGTAAAGTTATTGCCATAATCTATTAACTTAATACATATTCAATTGTTGTTCCACTACCACCTGCCTGTAAAGCAGTTGTTCTATAAACCTTATAATCTCCAACAGTAGACTTTGTAAACTGTCCTAATACTGCGAAACCACTTGTAGATATTCCACTTAAATCACTTCTTGAACCATCATAAACTATATAATGGTATTTATCTCCTGTCCATGTAATAGATACTGTATTACCAACTGGGTTTTCATCTCCTTTTACAATAGTACCTATATCCCCATTTAAAGAAGTATCCCAATTTCCTAAGTTTTCAAACTGCGCTTGTGTAAAGGCTGCAGTAGCAGAAGCTCCATGACGTAAACTTATTATTTTAGTAAACGTCGTAGTAGTAGTTTTAGATACAAATAGTTGAGGATCATTTTCACCTGTTGGTGATTTATATGATGATGATGCAAATAAAGTAAAGCTTGATGAACCTGTTAAAGCTCCAGTTATAGTAAGTGTACCAGGGTTAGTAGCAGGGGCAGAAGAAGCACTCATTATTAATGATACTTGCTCCCAATCATTTGAACTTCCATAAGACCCTGTAAAAGCTATAGACCCGGTTGCTCCTTGTTCTAATTTATTACTAGTGTCTCCTAATTGAATAGTAGCAGTATCTGATATAGAAGGATTCCCAGGATTAGTTTTAGATAAGGTAGCTGATACTGTATCACTATCTGTGAATATACTACCATCTAAAGGAGAACTTGCAGTATACTGAACTGAATAAGCATGAGATCCTGTTGTAGTTAAGTTAGCAGATAAAGATGTTCCACTTCCAGAAGATGCAGCTAATAATACTGAACCTGTAAATATAGATGCTGTTATAAAGTTATATCCTCCATTATTCCAAGTTGCATTTATAGTATAAGCATCACTTACTTTATTAAACCTATTTGTAGCAAATCCTGATTTAGCTAAAGCTAAACTTGTTGGTGCTGTAGGAGTACCAAAAACAAACTTTAACCTGTTACCTGTAAAAGATACAGCTACATCATTATCGAAATCAGCTACTTCAATGTGTTCTAATGAATGAGTAGTACTAGCAGATAAATAAGCTACTGGATTAAATGATGCTGAAGCTACAGACATTGAACTAGTCTGAGAATTAGATATAAACGACCCTGTATCAGCATCTTTAAGGAAAGACCCTGTCTGTGAGTTAGAAATTAAAGAAGATGTACTAGCATTAGTCAAATAAGAACTAGTAGCAGCCATTAAGGCAGTTACTTCTCCGTCTATAGAACCTGTAAAGGTATTAACTGATGCTGAGAATGTATTTAAGGCTCCTAAATCTGAAGACCCGCCGCCTCCTGATCCTGTATTTACAGTAACATTAAAGGTAGTACTATCTCCTTTAGTAAAGGTAATAGTATTATTAGTAGCACTAGCAGTACTAATTAAAGAACCGGTTGATGCTTGAGCTGTGCTTACAGCCGAGCCATTTACTAATATAGAACCACTAACTTTAAGCGAACCGGTTAAGTTTGCATGAGTTGATAAGTCCTTACTAAGCTGTTTCCATTTAATTAACGCCATTATGCATTTACTTTACCAGTTAACATATATTCATCTGTAGAATCTATATCGTAATTTAGACTACTACTAAAAGTTACTACTATATTTACTCCGCTTCCTGTTACACTATGTACTGCGTCGTTTTCAATAGCTACTCCATTTATAAATATGGTGAAATCTCCTGTACTTTGAGTAGGAAATCCATCAGGGACAGTAGCTAGTGAAGTTGATACCCAGGTAAGTGAGGCAGAAACAGAAGCTGATCCTGTTACTACGTTTACTGTCTTAACTGTGCTTGTAATTGCATTATTTAAAACTGTATAAGCTTTTTGTTCACTATTCATTGCTTCTTCTATTGTTTGTTGTATAAATTTTCCTCCATCGACAGCTTGATCATAAAATCTAAGGCCTCTAGAACTAACTCTTGTTGTGGAATATCTAGGCATATTATATATTATTTATATCTTTAACTGTTTCAACTCCAAAAACGACTGATGACTTACTAAAGTATTTGCTAACACCTTGAGGTAAGGTATTAAAGCTATCAGGAACTATATGACCTAATAGGTTTATTTGAAATTCAGTCTTTACTGTTCTATCACTACCTTGTGCTATTTCAGTACTTGTAGTATAGTTATTAATCATTGCTCTAAATTTAAACTTTTCAGGGTCTCCCCAGTAAGAGTCAGAAGCATAATTAATAGATTCTACTATTTTATTCATTTGCTCTATATATTCTGTAAAAATAACACAAGAGTAAACCAAGTTTACATAATCTGGTACTACTACTCCTTGATATTCCTTTACTATATTTCTGTTATTAAGTAAAGAGAACCTATCATATCTATTTTTACTAGAATATTTCTTTTCAAAAACTCCGAAATTATTAGGATTATTAGCATCCATCTTATTTCCTAAGCTTCTATTTTTTTCTATACTATCTCTTTTTACTATAATTAGAGGTAGTTGTATTTTTCCATGCCTGTCTCTTATAAAGCCGTTCTTTTGAACTGCTGCCCATCTTTCAGGAGAACCATATAATACAGGTACGTTCTTTTTTTTACTATTTTGCATAACAGAAGGTTTTATTACTTCTTTGAAATAGTAAAATATAGCTTCATCAATATCTCTTAACCCAACAGAGAACTTTTTAACATCATCATTCTTTACAGAACGTTGAAGTTCTCTCTTTTTTAAGTTATTCGCAGGAGCTACTGAACCGCTATAGTTTTCTACACCATAAGGTTTAATAGTCTTTCTTGATAACTCCTCTTGAGAAGGTGGATTAATATTTGTATCGGGCATACTTTAGTTTATTAATTATAAATAAGCAGTTCCTTCAAAATCAATACCTGTTGATTCTCTTTTTGTCATATGAGTATCACAGATGATAGAAATAGATGAACCAAACTTATTTCCGTATGATGTTAAATTGTAACTCTTATCTCTTCCTAGCATTAATTGATTTTCTCTTACAGTATCTACTATATAGTAATCTTCTTGCCAATTAATTATATCTCCTACTTCAGGAACTACACTTATATCTTCTAAATCAGGTCTTAAAAATGCAAAAGATGCTTCTCTCTGTAGGTCTGGTAAGGTAAAGTCATCAATACTTACTACTTGATCCCCTCTTGTTATTAAACAATTAAGTTTAGCTGGCACAAAATAGCTTTTTGTAAGTGCTTCTCCATATATATTAGCATCAGTCTCTTCTAAATTAAGTTTATAGAATAATATCTCTTGTTCTACAATATCTTTAAGTAGTTCTCTATTTACTTTTACTAATAATTCAAAATCTCTATTACTTCCAAATAACATTACTTCTCTTCTATAGTATTATCTGCTATTTCCATAGCACTTATAAATTCATACTTATTTAATGCATTAGTTTTAAAAGCTTCAAATGCTTCAGCTGATTCTTTCTGTGATATTAACTTTACTTTAAGTGTTTCTCTATTATCTCCATCACCTGAGGCTGTAGTTACTGTTGTTACACCTGGTAAAGCTCTTAATAGTTCAGCTAAGTCATTAGTATTTTCGCTACCATCATATATAACCTGTACCATACCTTCGTATGTTCTAAATTCTATTTGTTCTCTTAATATATCTAATAGCTTCATTATCCTATATATATCCCCATTGGTACTCCTTTTAGAGCATCTCCTAAGTATTGTGTCTGTTGTGCTTGTAATTCTAACTGGTTATTTAAAGAAGCTTGACTTAATAATTCTCTTAATTCAGTTATATATGATTCTTTTTCACTTCTAACATCAGATAGTAAGTCTGCTTGGTTTAAAGTAGCTTCTGATCCAGGTACTGGTACTGTTTGGTACTTACCTCTTACATAAGCAAGCATCTCTTTACAAATAGTAGCAGTATATTTAAAGATCCACTGTCTACCTGTAGAATTAATTTCAGCATATATAGGGTTTTCTGTAGGTACGTTAGATAAGTTGGTAATAGTACCGCTATTTGAAGTAGAACTACCGCCTCCACTTACTTTACTACCTGCCTCAGCTGATGCTGTTACATGTAATCCATCATCAACGTATCTTTTTTCTTCTCTTTTATAGTATTCGAAGTATAAACTACCTGTTTCTTTAGGTATAGGAAATAATTTAAGTTGATTATTAACTATTTCAAAGGAATAAGCAGATTTTCTTACTTGATCGTTTAATTCAATAGCCTGTATCTTAGCTAAATCGTAAGAAATAGGCATTAACATGAAATTAATACCAGGACTAAATGATCCAAAGTCGAAAGCATCCATTAATGACTGAATACCTGTACCTGTACCTGCATATGGGTCGAAAAACCTTTGGATTGCAGGAGGAGCTTCATAAAATACCTTTCTTATCTCTATTCCACCTACTATTCCTTGGTCAGATGCCCAAGCATTTAAGTTATAGTTCTGTTGATCTTTATTTACAGCTATAGATCCTGTATATTTTGTGGTAAAACCACCAACTCCGGCTTCCATACCGTATTGATGAGAAGTTCTTATAGTATTTTCTAAAGAAGGTTTAATTAAAAGCGTATTTATTGCTTCAGCACTTGATTGACCTTGCAAATTAGTAAACTGTTGTGCAGCTAATGCTTGATATACTTCATTACCGTAAGAAGTAACTGCTTCTTCAAATGCAGCAAAGAATGAACCAGAGCTTAACTCCACGTCCATCATAGGAAATCCTAGTTTCTTAGCACAGTACTCAGCTACCTTAGGTGCATCCTTCTGAAACTCTAAATCATCATCGTAGAAACCAAAGGGAGTTGATTCACCTGCTACAAAGTTTGCGTTTCCATCGTATATTGCTATATTAGCCATAGTTTATTATTTAGATACTAAAAAGTACTCAACTGTTGATGTTGTATCAACTGGGGTAGCTTTAATTTTAGTAATATTGTCGAATGAGGTTACATTTTGAAAACTACCAGTAAAGGAAGTAGTATTAATCATAAAGCTTCCTGAACCTGCTACTGCTATATTAAAGTTTTCAGTAGAAGAAGACACTTGTAATATTACTGAACCTGTAGAGTGATTAGTAAATCTAAAATACATTAAACTACTGCTAACAAATTGACCTGCTCCAGCAGTACCAGAGAAGTCTACTACATCAGAAAATGAACCTGATGTTATATCTAATACTCTTTCAGAGGCATTACTAGCAGATGGTAAAGCTACGTTAAAGCTTGTACCTCTTTCCTTTCCGTTCAATTTAACTCTCTCTTGGATAAAGTAATTTAAATTAGCCATCTTATATTTTTTATTATAAATAGTTAAAAAAAAAGAGGCCCGAAAGCCTCTCTTTAGTTATTCTTAACCTTTCTTTTTGAGAATATGGTATAAGACGAAGGCACCTACTAATCCAAGTAATCCTTCATTGCTCAATCCACCCAATATACCCATGATATTATCTACCACAGACACATTTGGCCAGAATGGGATGACTGCGCCCTTAAAGAGCACTTCTAGTACAACTCCCAGTGCAATTATACTTACACCGATTTCAGTTAATTGATTGGCCCAAGAGCCGATCTTCTTTAAAAAATCCATATTTAATTGGGTTTTTAGTTAGACATAGATAACTGTCCGACTTCTATAATAGAAAGGAATTCCATGATTATAAATAGGCAAAAAAAAAGAGGCCCGTTAGGACCTCTCTTTATCAAAAAATTCTAAAAGTTATATCTTATAAATCGTTAAGATCTGAGATAAATACTTTTCCGTAGAATTCTGGTCTGATCATCTTCTTAGCATATCGAGTCATTAAACCTTTTCTAGGAGTGAAGGTTTCAGGATCGTATACTAAAGGAGTCATCATCAATGGTACATATGGAGCATATACTGCACCAGTTTCAAGGAATTGTGAACCTCTATATCCCATTAATAGGATGTTTTCAGTCATATAAGGATTCTTATATACTCTGAATCTGTTAGCAAGGTTTCCAACTCTTTGTACACCAAAGTTGAAGTCCATTTGATCACCATCAGTATTAGCAGCATATCCTGGAATTGATTCTAGAATAGTTGCAACGTTTGGAGAACAAACGATGAAGTTCGCACCACCTCTAAGAGTTTTTTGGTGAATCTTGTTAGATACTTTTTGGATCTTAGTTCCTAATGTTTGGAACCATTCTCCTTGAGTATTGTAATAGATAGGACTTAAGTTAGCCCAAGCCGATCCATTCCATACTCTGTTTGATTTAACAGACCATCTCTCAGTAGTTACTGCGTCTTGAATAAGCATGTCAAGGATCTCTAGATCAATTTCCATTGAAATATATTCACTCAATAAAGAAGTTAACTCAGCCTCAGCGTCAATACTGTGGTATGCGTTAAGATCTTGAGCGAACTCAGGAGTCCATTGTGCTTTTAATTTTCTAGTTTTAGCAACAATTGCCTCACTAGCTAATTTTACATCTACGTTAGGGATTGTGATTGAAGAATCGACTGCAGCAGTTGAACTTGCTTCAAAATCACCTCTCGAGTTGTCAGCTGGTTGCTTGTAGTACATTACAGATCCTGTGATACCACCGTCTCCTGCAGCTGTTACATTTGATGCTGTAATAACAAATGTTACGTTGTTGCCAGATACAGTAGTTAATTCAGGGTGTGAAGTAACGTCTGTTGAACCAGAAAAGAATCTAAATGCTCTTACACCTTTTAAGTCAGCACTTAAACCAGATAATGATTTAGTAACTGTCTTGAATTGGTCAAGAACTAGATCGTCGTTGTAAGCGATAGATGCTGAAGTAGCGGATCCTGTGTCAGCTTGAAAAGCGACAGAAGCAGATTTCATTGAATATCCAAATTGACCTGCGCCGTAAAGACCACCAGAAACTTCCTCATCAACACTCATTTTGTTTGATGCTGAAGATACATTACCGTACATGTTAGTACCAGCTGTTCTACCTGAAAGGTTTGATCCATATTTAAAATCTAAATAGAATACTAGACCTGAAGGTAAATTCATTGGTTGTACAGAAACGAAGTCTTGAGCAACAATTTGAGCGAACACTTTTCTTACCAAAGGTAAGGCTACGCCTGCCCACTGCTCTCCTTCACCAGCAGTAAAACTACCGCCAGTTCCAGTTACGTTAGCCTCAGCAACGATTTGTTTAGCTTGGTTTTCAAGGATCATAGCCATGTTGTTCTTGACTCTGTTATCCTCGATACCTTCTAACAAACCGGAATCTTGCCATTTGTTGGCTAACTTTTGAGAGTCAGCTAGCATACTTTTGTAGTTGTTCGAGCTCTCTAATAGGTTGTTAATTTCCATGTTTTAAAAAAATTAAAGTTTCGTTAATAATAAATTTACTTAATAATACCGGCTAATTTTTGCATTCTTCTAACAGTATCAGAAACTTCGTTTATTACTTCTGGTTTAGAAGCTGTAGTTCCTGTTGCTTTAGAAGCCATGCCTAGTTTAGTTTTTGATTCTTTAATAGTGTTGTTAGCTTCTTTTTTACTAACTACACTGTCAGAAACAGTTTCATAAACTAATTTAACCTCTTTAACAGTTTCTGCTTTATCAAAAGCAGCTATAATGTTAACTTTTTGACTTTCTGAAAGGTCATTAGATTTAAAGATCTTGTTAACATATAAAAGTTTTGAATTTAGTATATTTACTTCATTCAATTCTTTTTTAAGAGTTTCGATAGTCTCTAATGCTTGAGATAACTCATCATTAGTTTCTTCTACCTCTTCGTTAACTTTTTCTTTTATAGTAGCTTCTTCCTTCTTCTCCTTAGGAGCTTCATTCTTCTCTTTCTTATCATGAGCTTTTTCATTTTTCTCATGATCTTTAGGAGCTTCATTAACTTCCGCAGTTGCTTCAAGTTCAGCTAATAGTTCATCTAAATCAATCTCTTCTTCGTCTTCGACCTCCATACCGTCAACTGGTTCATCGATAGCAGGCTCATCGCCCATACCTTCGATATCTCCAGCATCCATGTCTGCAGGTGCTTCTGCTCCGTCCCCAACTTCTTGAGCTATAATGTCTCTAATAAGGTCCTTAAACTGATCAACAGTTAAATTACTTACATCCTCATCACCTTCAGGAGCGTCATGGTCTTCAGCTTCGTCTTCAGATTCTTCTGAATCATCCTCAGCTTCGTTTGCTTCAGCATCTAATGCTTCGTCTTTGTCGTTGTAAGCTTCGTTATGCTCTTCGTCTTTAGGAGCTTCCTCGATAGTTTCATCTTCAGATATTTCTTCAGATTCTTCTATTGATTCGTCTTTTTTACCGTGCTTAGCTTCGTCTTTTTTGTCATGCGCTTCATCTTTTTTCTTGTCGTGCATTCCTTCTTCTACCTCTTCTTCGTTTACGTTTTCTGCCTCTTCGTTCTTGGAGTCATCCATTTCTTGAAGTTTAGCAGCTAACATATCTTTTAGATGAGGAGTTAAAGACTCTTCTAAAGCTTCCTTAGCGTTAGCAATAGCGGCTTCTCTTACAGACTTAGCTTCAGCAATAGCTTGCTTGAATAAATCTTTGTTTGCCATTTTAAAAAAATTGTTTGTGATTCTACGATTATTAGGAATCGTAATAAGAATTATAAAAGTGTCAGATGCAATATATAGATTGCATATTCTTTATATAAATATATACTTTTTCTGGAAACCGTTATGCTCTTAAAATATCGTTTATGATATTATCTAAACTAGAATATTTAGAGGCTTTTACTTTAGCTTCATTAAGAGCTACAGGATTCATAAAAGCACCGTGAGTTGAAGGATTAGATACAAAATCCCAGCATACTAATTCAAAATCTGGTTGTACTTCTAAATGTCCTTCGTTAGTTTGAGTTACTGATCCAGTACCTCTAGATGATATACCGATAGTGTGGCCAGCTTTAATTATTTCTTTTACTATATTACCAGCTGGGGTATTTAATAGTTCTACTCTTCCCATTAGATCATTACCGTCCCACCATAAGTCTTTTACTACATGTGAAGCATTTTTAAGTGATACTACAGGAGTTTCAGGATGATCTAATTCACCGAATGCATTACCTTTCTTAACAAATTCACTTACATACTTTTTGGCTTCTCTAGCTAATAAATCCTTCTTATATATTCTACCATTTTGGTTTTCAGCTAATGCTCTTTGCATTATGCCTTCTACTTCAAATACTCCAGGTCTTCCTTTAGCTTCTCTAATGGTAGGTTTAAATGGTGTTACGTCTACTAATAATTGTGCCATATTAAAAATATCTTTTTACTGGTGCGAATACAGTTTGTTTTGGAGATGTTTCGTTTTGAGGAGTTTCTATATCTTTAGACATAAACTTTACTTTAGGTATATTAACTCCCTTCATTAATCTATTACCTCCAACCATTCTTGAATCTTTATTAAATGCTGATTCTATAGCAGGTGCTAAAAATGCACCAACTTTTAGACCATCTTCATTTTCTACATCTCCTACTTTATTAAATACGTTTTGTAGTTTTTCTTTAGTCTTAGCTTGATAAGATTCTATGTCAGTAACTATGTTTTGCAAATCATTTAATACAACTTGCATACCTTTATAACCACCATAAGTATCAGCTAAAGCAGCTAATTCTTGAGTAGCAGCTTCATTTATAGTATCTTCGTTTAAAGACTTTTTTATAAGCCCTTTGATAGCTTCTTTTAACTGCTCATCTTTACCCATTGCTTTTTTAATAGCTTTATCTTTAGCATGCATATAATCATCTCCATCAACGTCTCCGTCTCCGTCATGATCTTTACCTTTCTTTTCGTTAACTGATTCGTATTCTTTAAAGTCTCTTACTACTTCATCTTTATCATAAGCATCTACTTCACCACTAAATAAATCATCTTTATGTGTTCTAATATAATCCAAAGCGTCATTTGTGCCAACTGATAATTCGTCTCTAAGAATGTCAATTACATTTCTCATAGCCATTTTTCTATCATGATTAGAAGCTCTAACATTATGCATTTTACCATCATCACCCATTTTAGAAATTCCTGGTTCGGTTGGGATTGGATCAGCTTCAATTATTTCATCTTCATTCTTTTTTCTTTTATGTCCATGGTGAGAAGAGTTAATTACTTCTAATTCATTTAAAGGAATACTTTTTACTGTCTTACTACCTTCCTTAAAAAATACATCATAATGAGTTACTGTACCGTCTTCTAATAAAGTATGCTGTCCTTCTAAACATATACCATGTCCATACTTTTCGTGTAATACATGGTTTGCACAATCGTGATGAATTACTTCACCTTCATCCATTTCAGCGCTATGATCTGCTACTTTAATATCGTATGTTTCTAAATCTCTTACTGCATCATAAGTAAATGAATTAGCTTCTCCTGAAGCTATATCTCCGTCGTCAAACATAAAGTAGATAATAGCATTACCTGCTCCGTCATTATCAACGTAATCCATTTTTACTTTGTTACCATCTATATTTTTAGCTATAATAGCTTCTGCTTTCTTAAACTGAGCTCTAGGTATTTTAATATAGTGGTGATCGTCTCCTTCTCTTTCGTCCATAGTACCATGAAGCTTAGCATCTCTATCTAGTTCTCCTTTAGCTTTTAGACGTGCTGTTTCATCATCTGATAATTCAACTTCTGCTTCACCTAGTCCGTCTGCTCCCATCATATCGCTAGGACCAGGATAGTTAACGCTAATAAATTCGTTAAACTCTTCTATAGGATCTGCACCGTCCATTATATCTTGATGATGAGTTCTTATAAACTCTTTAATAAGCATATTAATACCAGGTATTTCTCCGTACTTATCGTGTATAGCTCCTATTGCAGAAGCGATATTTTCTTTTAAGTTTTTAGCTGCTGCTTTATATTTAGTAGCATCTCCTACACCAGTATCTGGTTTTTCGTTACCTTTCCTATCTATACCCATTACTTCTCCTACTTCATCTTCTACTTCACCTACTACTTCATCTTCTATCTCTCTAATACTACTTACTGCTGATTGTAATTTTTCTAAAGTAATACCTAAAGTTTCAGCTAGATCTTCTAGCCTACCTTCTTTTAACATTTTTTTAGCTTCTTTTAAATCAGCTTTTTTTAAATCGTTAAATAAGTCTTTTTTAAGTTCACCTCTTTTTACAGGTACTTCTCTATCATGTTTATCAACATTAGTTGATTCACCTGCTACTATGTCTATATAGTAATTAGGGTACTTAATTAAATTATCTTTAGCTTTTTTAGCTGCTTTAAGGTATTCTTCTGTGGTTACATTTCTATCATCAAATGGTGGTTTTAAACCTGCAGCTTGAAGTTCATAAAATATACCTCTTTCTAGTCTAGTCAAATCTATATTTGCAGCTGGTCTTTCATCGTATATTTCAGTACCTGTAGGTTTAGTTTCAAAGATTAGTCCTTTATTTTTCAATATAGTTACTGAGTCTTTAAATCCATTAAATTGGGATATATATTGTGGGAATTCCTGTCTCATCTGTCTTACGAATTCCTTTTTAGCCATTGTCCCTTCGTTGACGGCTCTATATTTTTCTGTTGCGGTTACTAGTCTCATGTTTATAAATAGTCAAATGCTTTAGTATGTGATGGCCGTTTAGGACGGCTAGCCTTCTTATAACCATGCTTTTTAGAGATTTTACTAGCTCTATTAGCGTTTCCAAAAGCATACTTAGTTTTGTAGTTCTCTCCAGCACCTGCTGCAAAAGAAGCTCCACCGCTTGTAGTATTAGCTTCTGATAATACTTCTTTTACTAATTTAATTAGTTGTGATTTTGTCATAAGTTCTTTAACTCATTAACTAAGTCGTAATATTGCATTAAATTAACTAGATGAGTATCATTTACTTTATCAGTCTTTTTCAAAGGTTTTATTCCTTTTATTACTTCATCTAATTTTATTTTAACAATATCGTCTTTAACACTGCTAGCTAAATTAGTAACTTCTTTTATAATATTATCTAACTCAGTATTAACTAAATTATATAATCTTCTATTTGAGTTTACTGATGTTATAAATTCTTTTAGTATCCTTTTTTGAGGAGGTAAAAGATCTTTATAGTTATCATTAAACTTTTCTAATAATATTTTAAATGTAAGTAGTTTTAAATCTTTATCATACTTACTGTATTCTTCTATAAGACTGTCCTTAACTTCATCTGAGTTCTGATCTTTAGAGGTTAAGTGTTCTAATAATGTACATTTGTTAGAAACTAAAAAATTAGGATCTACCATGTTAGAGTTATTTTGAGCTTCTAATAAACAGTATAACGAGGCAAGAGGTTTATAATCTCTAACTTCCATACCGAAAAACTCTTCTACCTTATAGTGTTCTTTTATAGCAGAAATTAAATTATATTTCTGTTTCTTTAATATCTTCTGGTTAAGTTTCCTAGAAACTTCTGTAATAGTCGAAATTATAGCTTCAGCTTTACTTTGAGATACTTTTTTATTTCTTAAAATAAATTCGTATAATTTATACTCTTTAGCTAAAGTTGTTCTACCTGCAAAATTCTCTTTTAAGATAGCTATAGCGTTAGATTCTTTATTATCTAAAGTATCAGCTGCGATCTGCTTTATTAGCAGTTCAAATATAAGTCCAGTATTACGATACTTTGAGTGCTTTATCTTCATTATATACGTTTACTATTATAAATATGTATTAGTTACCTAAATCTTTAATATTATCTTCACTCAATAACTTTGAATCGTTCTTGTTATCTTTTTTGAAAACTATATCCTTAAGATACTTTTCATTTTGCAAGTAAACTGTTTGTGCTGTAGAATTTTCTAAAACGTTTTCATTGTCAGAAGGATAGCCTCCTTTCATACCATGCTGACCTAGAGGATCTCTTCCTCCTATAGGATTATCGTTAGTACCGTAGACAGACATCTTCTCTCTAGGTCTCCCTCCTTCAGGGCCTGGCTCACCGTGTTTAGGCAGTTCTTCGTATCCTGCTGGTACTTCACCTGGGCCTGCTCCTTTTGGGGTAGAAGTAGATCTTCTACCATACATAGATGCAAGATCGTGAGGTGTACCGTAAGTAGTTCCTGACTTAGCTGGATCATTTCCTTCACCTTCTATTTGTGCTAACCTAAATATACGTTTAGAATCTTCTCTAACTAAATCTCTCATCTCCATGTAATTATCTTCAGACATATCGAAGATCTTTTCGTAGATATAATCTGATGAGAATAATTTGGTATCTTTCATTTGATTAGCTAAATCAACTTTCTCTTTTAATAATGCTACTTTTTCTTGTTCAAATATAATAGAAGGGGTAGTTAACTTAATTTCAAAATTAGTTAAACTATCTCCAGTAAATCCTTGAGAATATAAATGGACTAAAGCTATTTTAGTCAATTCGGATTCTATTATTCTTTGTATTCTTTCTACTGTTCTAGCGAATCTTATATCTTCAGCTGCTAATGTAGCTTTACCCTGTAAGTCACCTTCATAACCAAAGTATGCTTTAGGTATCTTAAGAGCAGCAAATAACTTCTGCTGTAAGTATTCTACATCCGCTTTACCGTCATATTCTAAACCTTTAGTAGTTTCAATTCTAGTAGAAGTATCTCCTCCTCTTACAGGTAGGTAGAAATCTTCCATCATATTCTGAAGATTAAACTTAAGGTTGTATTGACCATCATCTCCTACATAAGGAGTTTTTTTCATCTGATTGATAGTCTTTTGCATAAACTGCTCTACTTCATTTGGAGGGACATTACCTACATTAATATAGAACATTCTCTTTTCAGGTGCTCTCATTATACGATGTATTAACATCGCATCTTCCATTAGAGTAGTTTGTCTAAATATTTTTCTAGCTGGTTCTAAATAAGAACGTCCATAAGGTAAGTATTGAGTATCTGATATTAATCTAAAGTGAGCTACTTCATAGTTATCAAAATTAACTACCTTTTTATTAGATTTTCTTTTAGGTAAGTAACTAGGGTTTTGAGATGCTGCTAGTCCATCAGGATCTAATTGAAAAACTACCTTAGCAGGATTTTCAGGATCTTCTCCCTCTCTCCTAACCATATGGTATACAGTATAAGGAAGTACGTTATATACTCCAAATTTTTCAGATATCTCTAACTTTAAGAAAAAGTCTCCGTACTTACACATATTACGAATCCATGACCATAAATTAAATTCTATATTTAATACGTCGTAGAATAAGTTATAAAGTACTCTCTGAATATTTTCATCAGATGATTTTATCTGTAATATTTCATTTACATCATTTTTTACTGTAGCTTCATCAGCTATAATATCTAATGCGGAAGCAATGATTGGATCTGTATCCATTGCTTCATAATCTGAATAAAGTTGGATTCTTAGTGTTTGATAGTTTAGGTTAGGATTAAATATATTCCTATTATTATAGATGTATAATCTACTAAATCTATCTACTAGTGAGTTTGTTTGGTACCTACCGGTTCTTTGAATTTGGTTAACATCAGCTATTTTTAGCTCTTTGCCACCTATATTCCTTACAACTACATCTGTAGAAAATAATCTTCGAAGTCTACCAAATAATGAAGTATCTGCCATTAATGTTTAATTTATATATAAATAGTCTATTTTAATAACCAAGTGATATCCTCTTGTCCACCCGGTGTCTTTAAAAGATAAGGATTTTCTTGCTGATTTCCAACTCTTTTCATAACTGCTTGGTTTTTTGCATTTAAATTAGAAAACGAAGATAATTGAGCTCTAGCTAAATCCATACCTTGTTGTCTTAATTTTAAGGCAGTATCTCTTACATATAGTGCAGTAGCACAGGATATAAGTAAATCATCGTTATATCTATCTTGAGCTTGAGGTTTTCCGTTTTTCCATACAAATACTCTCATTTCTCCTAATAGTCTTTTAGATTGTATTGTTACAGATTTCTCTCTAATATACTCAATCATCTTAGCTATTACTAATGGACGGGTTCTCATAGACATAGTAAAACCGGGTACTAACTTATCTCTTTCATACTTATGCATATAAGATTCTACTGATTCCATATTAGATGTAGAGCTATAGTATAAATTTTTATACTCTCTTTCTAACACCTGTTCAATTGTAGCCCAGCCTATATTAGCATTTTCTACTACTAATAGTGCATCGTTATACTCAGATGCTATACCAACAAGTACGTTACCGAAATCTTTAGGAGATAGTTTGCCTTTATATTCAGCAACCTGTACACAAGTTTCTACATCAAAGATATGAAAAGCAGAATAGTCACTAGAATCACCTCTAGCTACGTCTGCTACAACCATATACGATTTAGTATAGTCTACTCCTTCCCATACCCATAGGTTACCATCTACTCCTCTCCTTTCTAAAGGTTCTTTCTCATATGTTTTTTCATAAAATAGCATATCATCTGGTTCAAATACTGTATCACCTGATGCTAGGAAGTCACAATCGCATTCTTGGCCAGCCATACGAGGTCCTAAATCAGCATCTTGTTGTTCTCTCCATTCTTGGTTTCTTTCAGGATGTACTGTCCAGGGTAATCTAATAGATAAAAAAGAATTTTCTCCTGATATAGCTTTTTCCCAGGTTAAATGAAACCAGTTACCAATACCGTTAGGTGTTGATAAAGCCATACATTGACCACCGGTTGCTAGTGTTTGTTGAGCAGCAGTAAATGTCTCTTCAATATTATCTATAAAAGCTGCTTCATCTATTAATAGCAATGATACTGCTTCTGATCTTGCTGCATCAGCATTAGAAGATTTAGCTTGTACCTTTGATCCATTTTTTAATCTTAATGATAGTTTATTTTTTTCTACCGCAGGTAGTTTTAACCACTTAGGTAATTGGTCATACATAAAGATAACTTTAGTAACTAAGTTTCTAGCTGTTGCTTGAGTAGTTGCTAATGCTAATACGTTTTTATCTTTATGAAATAACATCAACCATAAAGAGTATGCTGATGCTAAAGTAGATATACCTAGCTGTCTTGATTTAAGAGTAATTACGTATTGATTATCTTTAAATAAATGTAATACTTTTTCTTGAAAAGGGTATAAGTTAAATAAGATTCTACCTCGCGTAGGATGCTGTATATAACAGTACTTACGCATAAAGTAGATAGGATCTTTAGCACATTTAATATACTCTTGCGCTATTATCTTTTTTATATTCTGTGACATAACTCATTTTATATTTTTAATCTAGGTATCAAGTCTGAAGGATTGGCTACTTTAATTTCTTTTCCAATAGCATCTACAAAGCTATCTTTATCGTAATATTTAAAATTACCATTTGGGTCAGATATCATAAATGCATCGAATCCATGCTCTTTATAGTAAGCTCTTCCTAATTTTTTAGCTAAATCTAAAATAAATTGTTTAGCATTAAACTCTCCATTACCTATGTAACTAGCAGTATCGAAGTTTAAAGGTGCATAACTGCTATCTAATACTTTATCTATTCCGGAAATAATAGTAGTTTCATCAATTCCCATACTAGAAGCTTGTTTTACTACATCTGCTATTTTATATGGCCAAGCGGATTTGCTATAATTTTTTAATGTTTCTTTTTGTTCGTCATCTAATTTTAAATTATCAACGAACTTATCAACTTTAGGTTTAACTCCTTTAGTCCAATCACCTCTTGCTACCCCTGTAGGTGCTACTATTGCTCCGGTATTACCAGTTCGAGATTTCAATTCTACTTCTTCATTTCCTATTAATAAATCTCCTTTAGTTTTAGCTTTAGAAATATTTTTAAAAAATACTGATAAAAAAGCTTCTCCTGGTCCCATCGATACAGTTCCTTGTATAGAGTCTTTCATATCTGAATATAATGATTTTAATTCATCAGTCTCAAAGCCGGGTATTTGAGTGTAATAATTGTCTCCTTCAGAATTGAAAACTGGAGGATTAGATGATAGTTTTGCAAATTCACCTGTTTTACCTATATCGGAAAGTAGTGATTGAAAATAAAGAATATCTTTTCTACTTAAATTTTTTGATTCTAAATAACTTTTCATTGAATCACCATATCCTACATTTTTAGCATACTTCATTACCCGTTTGAGTACAGTAGAATCGCTTGTATTATTAATTATACTTACTAAATTTTTCTTAAGATCTTCTATATCAACATCTTCTTGTTCAGTAAGTTCATAAATTAAGTTATCTAGTATAGCTTTATCTTTAGGGTTACTTACATCAGGTGTTCCTGATTTAGTTCTCCATGCCCACTCAGTATATAATTTATCTATTACGTTCATTATGCTTCTGGTTCTTCTGCTGGTTCTTCGAAATCTATTGGTTCCCCTGTTAGGTCTGCTCCACCTTCTTCTCCTGGTTCGTCTAAGTCTGAACCTGCTCCTGTTCCTGCATCTGCTCCAGGAAACTCTCCTCCACCAGTATCAGCAGAATCAAAATCTTCAGGTGCTCCTTCTCCTTCTTCTCCTCCTGGTTTAAAAGGTGCTTGTTGGTATAGAAGTGTAAGTTTATCTAAAGCTTGTTGATAATCACTTATTTTATTTATATAATATCTTTTGCCCATTATTTGAGCTTCAAATCCATCTCCTAACCATTTAAGAATATAGTCTTGACCATTCTTTAAATTAATTCTAAAGGTACTAGGTCTTGGTGAAACCCAATCTATAGACTCTACAAAGTCTTTAAAGTCTTCAGTTTGTAATTTTACAATAGCAGATTTAATTGTAGGAAACTTATTTAATATAATATCAGTACTATCTTCTAATACTGTATCTTTTGGAGCATCTATATCAGGTTCTTCTTCTGGCTCTGGTTCTTGTTCTTTCATTAAAACATTAAGGTTTTCAAATAGTAACTTATTTACTCCTTCTTCTAGTGATCTAGTTGTTTTAAATATATCGTATTGTTCAGGTCTTTCTGTTCTTAAATATCTTTGTAACTTTCTAAAATTGGTTTTAATTAATTCGAATAATTCTCTAGCTGCTTTATCAGTTCTAATTTCTTCGACTCTCATTAAATTTTTTATATCATCAATTATTTCATCATAATCAAAATATAATTTTCTAAATGAAGGTAGTTTTAAAATTTTATGACTTACAGAACCAGTTCTTTTATTTTCACCATCAAATTTAAAATATGTATCTAAATCTCTACTAAAGAAATCTTTTGGATGTATTTTACCGTATCTTTTTTCTATGCTTCTTTTATACCTTGCAGGAAGTTCTTGAGCTTTATATGGTCCCGGAGCATCTTGTTCACTGATTACTTCTGAGTATGCCTGTAATACTATATTTTCTAAATCTTTTTTGTTCATGTTATTTCATATCCTTTAAAGTTGCTTTAATTGCAGCATGAAAATCTCCAAAAAACATAGATGCTTCTTTAATAGCACCTTCTTCTAATGCTTCAATAGCATTATATAAATGTTTATTCTCACTGTGATAATTTACGTCTTCGAATGAACTATATAACTTCTTTAACTTGTCTACAGAGGAACGTACATTAGCTTTTAAACCAGCTTTTAACATTCCTATATAATCAAAGTTGTTAGAGTACATATCTCCTAATCTATACTTTTTTACGTTTTCATTAACTGTAGTTTGTCTTTTCATATCTCCAAACTCCTGTGCTACATGTACTGCTGCTCTTGCGAACTCTTTAACTTTATTACCAGGTATTTGAATATAATCAAATCCAACTCCTTTAAGTTTACGAGCTGTTATTTGTAATGCTGGTCCGTCATGTCCTACACCTGGAGCGAATCTTTTGAACTGTAGTCCATCATCGTCATATAGCTCAGTACCTTCTTGCATATAATCTTTTTCAGCGGCTCTACGTTTCGTATAGTCTGTATCTGCATCCGGAATACTATGTAGTTTATTATACCAAGCTTCGAATTCTGGATCTCTTTCTAGGTTAGCAGTTAGCTCAGGTGATAAAGAATCTAATCCGTTATCGTCAACTTGCAGTACTGCTTTTTCTGCTTCACTTGGATCTTTAACATATTTTAAGATAATGTCACGTAAAGCATCCATACTCTCATCATCAAATACTGTCGGCTGTCCTACATTTTTATCTTTTTTATCTTTAACCCCGTAAGCTTTTTTAATAGCATCTCCATAAGCTTTTATAGATTTATCATCAAACTCATTTATATAATCTTTTAAACTTTCTATACTTATCATATATTCATCAGCTATACCTCCTATTACTTCAGCAGCTTCTTCTCTTTCACTAAACCCTGATTCGTTAGCTCTATCTTGGATAATACCTTTGATCATACCCATATCACCTCTACCTTCGGTAACGTTAGGATCTAGCTGCTGTCCTTTATTTTTACCTGCGACTGCTTTGTCTAAATGCTTTTCTAATTCTTTCTTTTTAGAAGTTAAATCTTTTAATTGAGATACTACTGATTTATCGCCTGCTTTATATTGTTTTGCTAATTCTTTCATTTTAGTAACAAGCTGACCGTGTGCTTTTTGTAGTTTATTTATTGAATGTTTACCTTCTGTTGTTTCATTAGGGTAGTTATCATCATCTAAATCATCATACTCACCATCTTCTAAATTATCAACAAACTTACCTAATGTAACATTATACCTATTAGCTGAGTAAGCTACATTAAAGACTCCATATCCGTCTAATCTAGATAATTCATTAGGAAAATACTGTCTAACTAACTCTCTAGCTTCTTCTGCTTTTTCTTCTAATTCATCAACTATATTACGAAGTTCTATAACAGCATTGTCTTGCTCGGAATTTTCTTCCATAGTACCTGCTCCTTGAGAAGAATCTTCTCCTCCATAGTCCCAATCCCCTTCTATGCCTTTGCCAGGTTTTTGTTTAGGTGGATATGGAAAAGCTTCGTTTTTTTTATTAGCTTTTTCTTTAGCTATTAAATATTGAATTTTTTTAATCATTTCTTTTTCAGGATGATTATCTAATCTGTCTTTTTCTTCAGCGTCTCTAAATTCTTGATCTGTCATTTCTCCTACTTTTTTAACTCTTTCTGCTTCTCCTAAAGCAGTATTAACGGTTTTAAAATACTTTTGTAGTTGATCTTTTACAACATCAACATTAATAATAGCTTCTCCTGACTGCTGTACTCCAACATCTGAGATTTCTCTATCATAAGAAGAATCTTTTAAGTAAAGGGTATCTCCTACTATATAAAAAGCATAAACATTTTCATTATCATTTTTAAAACCTACATGTACATCGAATGTATTAGGTTTTATTCTTTTAACTCTAGCTGAGGATATATTTTCTCCTTCTCCTTGAAGTGCTAAGACTGTTGCTTTGCCTACCGATGCTGCAATCTTAGCTGTTTCGTTTTGATCAAATGAAGAACCTTCTTGTTCGTTAGTTTCTAAATCTTTAGGTTCTACTAAATCTACATTAACTCCTTTGTCTGCAAGTTTTTCTGCTTCTCCAGAATCAGCTGTTCTAACAGTTCCTTCTGCTTCTACTAACTGTTTCTGTAAGGATTCTTTCAATACTTTAAGTTTTTTAGTAGTTTCAGTAAGTTTAGCTTTACTTTTAGTTTTATAAGAACCGTCAGCTATGCATTTAAGTGAAAATTCACATTTAGCCAAGCGATTCTTTATTTCTTGGTAGGTCATTTGATATTTCTTTTATATACGTATATAAATAAATAGATTATTCTTCCCAAATAACATTCTTAAACTTTTCTGGTGATAATCCGAAAAAATCTGTTCTCCATTTGGTTTGCTCAAAGAAGTCTAAATATAACCATTCGCTTTTTCTATTCCATAATAAATTTGCTATATCATCCCAATCTTTATGGATAACGAACTCTTCTAATTCTAATTTTTTTTCTTGTACTGCTTCATACTCAAATGAATCCCATTCGTAATGAAATACTTCAAAAACTGCATCTTCAGATACATAATCTATAGAAATATCTATTCCCCATTTTGGTTTCATTTTAATTACTTTGTATAACATAGGATTAGTAACAGCAAATTTTTCTAATTGTAGTTTAGCTGTTCCGTTAAATCCTTTTCTTTCAAATATATCTGAGTGATTAATATGAGCTTTATTTCTTTTATCTGAGATTATCCAATCTTGTCTTAGGCAATCTTCATGTCTTCTTTCAATAGGATCATAACCATTGGTAATTAAAAAAGCTTGTTCTGCTTTAGTTAAATGATAACCGTTTTGATCGAATAAATCTACACATTTAGGATTACGTAAAACATCTACATCTAAAGTAGGTTCAGTATAATAACCTTGCCTATTAAAGTTAGTGTTTGCTACTTTCATTTTTTCTTACCACCTTTCATATTTGCACACCAGTGATACATTTTACCTTTCTCACCGCCGTATTTTTTAGCTTTAGCTCTTAATGAAGATACTGAACCTTTACAAGACGCTCCAGACTTTTTAACACGACCGGGTTTTGACTTACCTTTTTTCTTTCCATCTTTGAAGTTTTCGGCAGCAAGAATTTCTCCTATCATTTGTGCTAATGTAAGTCTAGTCATTTTCTTTTAGCTAATTCTCTTTTTATAATATTCTTTTTTTTACTATAAGCATCACTTTCGTACATTTTTTTTAATTCTTCAGTAGAGGTATTGCTAGGTGTATAATGTTTCCAAGTAAACTTATTAGTCATTCTACCTCTGATATCTCTTGCATACTCTTTAGTACTAGGTTTAAGTTTAGCTGGCATTATGTTTTATTTTTTATAATGTTTTCAGCTACAGCATCAGCTTGATCTAAATATGGAGCTACTTTATCATATTTAATATACCTTACTCCATTAAAATCTTTAAAATTTGTTTTATCTTTTTCTACTGATGTTAGCCCACGTGATGAGTCTTTTGATGAATCTGTATATTTTAATAAATCATCATCTAAATCTAAAAATGAAATAATAGATACTAGTGTAGCGGCGGCGGCTGTTAAAGGTAATGCTGAAAAGGCTGATGCTGCTCCTGTTCCTAAAACAGCCATTTTAATTAAATCTTTTGATTGATCATCTATTAATTTCTGTTGTTGAGGAGTTAATTTTTTACCTGTTTTCTTAGATGCTAAAAGTTTAAACATCTCTAAAGTTTCTCCACCTTCTTCTTTAGCTGTATTAAAAACTTTTAAAATTTTACTTTTAATATTAGCAATAGTTTCATTACCTAAGTTTTTTAAAAAGCCTAAAACGCTGATTTCATCTAAGCTGTCTTCCTTAAGAATTATATCAGTTAATTTCATCTATTTCTTTTTCCAGATTTCTCCTTTTCTACATCTAACTACTGCTCCTGAAGCATAAGCTGAAGGCCATGTATCATATTTACTTTTAGCTAGTCTAGTACATCTATCATCTTTCTCCATTAATACTTCTTTACCTTGTATTTCATGTAAAAGTCCTACTGTTAAGTTTTTTATATCTTCTACAGTCATTTCATTTACTTTTTTAAAACCAGAACCAAATGGTGCTGCTTTACCATCTTGAGGATTAGAAGTTTCATTCATATCGTACTGTTGAAGTTTATTCATTATACTATTAATTTTTTTATCTAAATCATTAAGTATTGCTCCGTAGTCATCTGCAATTGGACCTCCTTCAGGTTCTGCTTCTTGCTCCATATTTCTTAAAACATCTGCTCTTTCATCTTCTAAATCTTGTAGTTTTAGTCTTAGATCTAAAGAATCTTCATAGCTAATTCCACGTGGTTTAGAAGCTTGTTTATGTTTTGCTCTTTTCATTTTCATTGCTCTTGCTTTCATTAAAGCAGGATCATTTATATCAACCTCTTGTACTTCTTTTTGATCATCTCCTAAATCTTTTAATAGTTCAATTGCTCTTCTCAATTTAGGGTTTTTAAAGATAGCTGGCTGCTCTTTATCGTCTACAGCATCAATATACTGTAAAATTGAAAGTGCCATAGTTTTAGCATTTTTAACATCATTGTTAATTTTTGTTAAAGCCGATGTCGGTAACTCTAATTCGTTATACTGGGTAACTGGTGGAACTTTAGATCTCTGTTTATCTTTAGGGTCACTTAGTCTAGCTCCTCTTTCTCTTGCGTCTTTACTCAATGTTCCTTTGACTAAATTACCTGATTTAGTAAAGTAGTGTCCTTTTGGAGCTCCTTTAGTTTCTTTTACTTTATCAGGATTAAGAGCTACTAATCTATCTGCTTCTTTATCTCTACCGCTTCTTCTTAAGTAGTCTATATAGTTCTGATCTTTTTCTTTAGGTCCATCATCTTGCTTATTTTTACCAAAATTATTTGCAAGCCAGTTTAGTGTTTTTTCTTCTGACCAATCCCAATGGTTCATTATATAGTCAACTAGCTCTTGCCCTTTAATTTCTCTTTCATTTCCTTCGCCTTCTTGCTTTAGTGCATTACCTGCTTTTTTAGCATCTTTATATGCATTAGAGTTTTTATGAGAAGATTTCTTTCCTGCTTTTTTCTTAGCATTTATATTAGCCCAAAGGCCTTCTTTTTTTACTGTTGCTTTTTTTGTATTTTTCACGACTGTTTTTCCTTTAGCTCCTGCTTTCTTTTTCTTAGCAGCAGTAGCGGCTCTTTGGCCTTTTGTTAAACTTTGTGCTTTTGCCTTTGGTAAACACCTGTCAGGGTTTTTTTTATTTTTAGATGTACCACAAGGGCCTGCTATTTTTCCAGAAGAAGAAATACGAACCCATTTTTCTTTTTTAAACCAATCCCTGAGAGATTCTAAAGTTAACTGATGTATCTGTTTATTGTTAATCATAGTGCCTTATGCATAAATATCATGTTGATAATTATTGTTGCTAGTATACCAAATACTACCCATAAGGCTTTATTTACTCCATCCTTCCATCTTTTCATTGATTCTATCTCTAACATCTTGTTATCAAATTCTTTTTGATTACCTTCAAGTTGTTTTCTAAATAGAGTATTTTGGTTAGTTTTAACGATTACACCGTCTTCAGGATTGAGTAGAGTATATTTAAGTTCAGACATATCTTCTTTCATATCCTTAACATCCTCAATTAGAGCTTTTAACTCTCCATTAGGCATATGTTTTTTGATATTTACTAACTCTTTTAGTACGCTTTCTAATATTTCTCTCTGTGTAGACATCGACTTGCTTTTATATAAATATATCTTTATAACTGCTTTCGTATTCTGTTAGTATAGTCTTTTAAGTCCTGTAGTATTTTCTTCTTAACTTTATTTGACATACCTCCCCAATCTTCTATATCTCCTGCTTCAGTAACAAATGAACTTTTATCATTAATTGAGTTTAAAACCCAGCTTTCTATATCACTAACAAATTCTTTAATATTACCGGTTATCATTTTTTTCTCATATTCTTCATATAATCCAGCTTTTCTTAAATCTGCTTCAAACTCTACAGTACAGGGGTCAAAACAAAAGCCATGAATCTTATACATTTTTTTAGCCATCCAGTGCTCTAAAGGTCCTCCACATTTTGGACAGCATAAAGGCATACGGAGTGCTTTTTTTGCAGCATCTAATTTGGTAATATTTTGCTTAATACCGTCTTTAATAGTCCACTGTTTACCTCCTTCTTCCCATAAGTCTCCTTCTTTATACTTCTTAGAAGTTTTACGGTAACCTGATTGTATTTTGGTTCCTGAGGTAAAATCTTTATTAACTATATTTCTAATTCTTTGAACATCACTTTCTTTGAAGTCTTTTTTTAAAAGTGTTTCTTTACTCATAACCTAGTGCTTTTAATTCTTTTATAACTGATGATGTATCTCCATCTTTACATCTAATTGCTATTCCTCCTTTAGCATTCCATTCATTTATATTAGATTTTTTATCATCTATTAGAATACTATTTTCATTAGCGTATCTTTGTTTATCTTTTGAGTATGCAAATATAACTTTTGGTTTAGGGTTAAGATTATTTTTTACCCATAAGTTTTTACCTAATCTAGACGTATTATCTCTAGATGGTGAAGTTAGTAAAGAGGGTCCGTATGGGCTAATAAAATTCCATAATTCACTACCTTGCGGCATCCACCCCATGCCTACCCAAAATCTAACTCCTATTTTTGAATCAATTAAATGCCAAAACTGTTCTATACCGTATTCTCTTTCGTAGTCTTTAGGAGACTTACCTGTAAAGTGTTCGAACCTTGATTCAAAATCAGTAAGTACTCCATCCATATCGCAGTATAATTTATATGGCGGTTTTTCTTTTTGTTCCGGTATTGGATATGCTTCTAATAACTCTACTATACTTTTACTCATTATTTATTTTTTACTGAATCTTCCCAGTTTCTGAATATAATATTACCTTCTAGGTAAGCTTCTTTTTCTAATTCTAATAGATCATCTGATTCATTAGTATTTGTAGTACTTATATTACCTAATCTACCTTCTATATTTTGCTTATGATGTACCATTTCGTGAGCAAAAGATCTCATTACATCTTTAGGGTGTCTTCCTTCTACATATAATACTATTTCATTTGTATTAGGATTATAGTAGGCAGTTCTACCAAAAAAGTCTGCTGCTTCTGTGGTGTCTCTTCTTATCTTTACTTCAGGTAAAGGTCTAATATTTAGTTTTTGATCTAACATATGCTCTAATAAAGAACCAAAAAACGGTGTATAGTCAAATCTATTTCCTAAATCTTCATCGTCTTTTACTGTGATTCTAATATGATCTTGATTAAATGTTATATGTAACTTATCATCTATATCTCTTAAGTTATTAAAAGTACTTACCAGATAAGATCTATCTTTAGATTTTAATATTGATCTAGGAGCTATTGGAGCTCCAGAATTACCTTCTGTTTTAAACGTTTCAGTTATAGTTTCTTCAATCTTTCTACTTAACTGTTCCGCAACTATACTTGATTTTAACATTTTAATTATATTTAATATATCTTCTCTACTAACTTCTTTAGGAAAAAAGTCTCTAATATCATCTAAATTCCCACTTAGAATAGCATTTCTAAAATTAGTAGCTCTAACTTGTTTAGAACTATCTGTTGTTACAGCTAGTCCGTCTACATTATCTCTATTTTTAAAAGTAGTAACTCTTTTTAAGTCTACTAAATCTTCATTACCTCTTAAACCAGTTATAGCATAAAAGCTATCTTCTGGTCTTTCTTTAGCATACTTACTTGAGGCATACATAGGATTTTTTTCTCCTAATACTACTTCTATATCACCTAAGTATTTCTTATAAATATTCCATATTCTTTCAGAATCTTCTGGTGTTATTCCGTTTCTAGTATTACCTCCTATAAAGATAATTACTTTATCTATAGGTTGTAGTTTATCTCCTTTACCCTGTAAAACTTCTTCTCCTGCATCTAAATAATTATCTATGTCATAAACTTTTCCTTTATGAGAATTAGACAGTAAGTCTTTTACTACATCGAAATGACCTCTATGAGGTGGTTTAAAAGCTCCAGGATATAATGCTATCATGCTAAAAACTGTTGAACATTTTTATCTATTTCCTGAGGGGTAGAATGTTTAAGTAGTTCTTGAAAAGTAGGACTAAATAACATATCTGCTATATTGTCTAAGACTTGTTCATTTCTATTATCATTCTTTTCTTTTCTTTCTCTATATTTTTTAACAGCATCTTTTAACTTATCTGCACCTGGTCCTACTCCATTACTTTTATATGCTTTTAAAAATGCTTGTTGTAAAGCTTTGGTTTCAGATCTACTTTTATAATCATAGTCTACTCCTACTATAGCTTTCTTAAACTCTTCTTCTTCCTGTTTAGACATTTCAACAGGTTTAAAAAATGTAGAACCCTGTATACCGTTTTCTTCATTATACCTCAACAAGTAATCTTTTATTCCTTGAGGTCCGTTTTTAGCTGCTGTATCGAATGCTTCAATTTCTTTTTCGTATTTACCTCCTCTATCATTAATAAAAATCGACATATTACCGTCAGTCATTTTATAATAATCTTTAATTAACTGGTATACATTTCTCCATGTTTGAAATACAGCTACTCCAGGTACCTTTCTTTTTCTTAAAAAGTTAGATATATAAGATATCATAGGATGAGTATATACCATAACCATGTATATATCATACCCTTTATCTTTAAGGCCTTGAACCTTTTTTGGGTTAGAAGCTGTAGTGTCCCAGACGAAGCTAGTTTTTGATGTTGCTAGATCCTCTGCCTCCTTGTCCGCTAGACGAGCTCCTGCCCCCAGATTGTTGTACGCTGGATGTTCCGGATCCTCTACGTACTTGTCCGGATTGACTTGAGGAAGGGAAGATAGTCCTAGTTGAGTTAGGAGGTACGATTTGCCCACCGCTGCTCCTCCAGCCATTATTATTACCTTCGGTCGTCCTGTTGCTTCTATTATTAAGTCCGTTAATTTTATCATTATTTAAACTATTAGGATTGTTATAAATTCTTACTGGTATTTCATCGTTACCGTTTCTAATTATTTTTACTATATCATCAAGATTATTATTATAATTTCTTGGTCTGTTTCTATTAACAATTATTTTATTTTCGATATTACTATTATCACCTCTTAGTATATTAGAATTAGTTCTACTACCTCTAGGTCCATTAATATAGGCTATATTTCTTTCTCCTCTTCTGCTTGAATTCCAAGCTACATTATAACCTGTGTTGTGCCAAGGACCTTGGTACCAGTTATTCCATGGAGTATATGGTCTATTCCAACCATAGTAACTCCAAGGTCTGTTCCAACTATAAAAACTATTCCAGTTATTATATGGATAACCAAATGCCCAATCAGTCCAGAAATGATTACTGTGAAAATAAACGTCAAATCTATTATAGGGTCTCCAAATTCCTTCTAACATTGGATTACTCCAATAAAAAGAATATGGTTGATTCATTGCATACTGTGCAAAATCCCATCTAAAACTAAAATCTGTTCTTAGTTTATATTTTAATTTAGAAAAAGAGTTTATAGTATCTATCTTTACTTCTGATGGTATTTCTAAAACTACTTCAGGTCCGTAAATTGGATCGTGGTTTAAAGTTGATAATCTATATGTTGAACAACTTGTAATTAACATACAAAGTCCTAAGACTAATAGTGCTCCGATAAATTTTCCTAATTTTTCTGGTCCCCTGTTCATATTTAAAGTTTTAAAGTTGTTGGGTAACAATTATAAATAGGTTCAACTGTAGGGTTTTCTAAAGAGTATAGTTTATATATCATTTTAAATAACTCAAAATTCTTTTCTATATCGTCTACAACCCTTACTTGCCAACCTTTACCTTGGTAAACTCCTTTCTTTTTAGAAGTTGATCTGGTATGTGCTTTTAACCAGATAATACCTGTTCTGTCTATCTTTATGTTTTTAGTTTCTTCTAGTGCTTTAGCATAAGCTGCTAGTTGTAAATCATAAGACTTATGTATACTATTAGAAGTTTTTAAATCTAATAACCACGTTTCACCATCCATTTCTACTACTAAATCGGCAGTACCTGCAAATTTATATTTATCAGAATATACAAAATCTTCTGCTGAGATAGGTTTTGGATTATGGGTAATCCAAAAATCATGAAATTTTAATATCATTTCCCATACTAGTTGAGAATATTTTGCATTACCATAATCGTCCATCCATGATACTTCTTCACCTCTTATTAATTTTTCTGCAGCTTCATGTACCTGGGTACCTTCTTTACCTGCTTTTCTCATAATCAGATCGGCGTTATGCCCAACGTCCTTCATCCATGTTTCGAAGAATTTAGCTTTGGGCATATACTGGAGTATTGTAGTTACGGACGGGTAATATACTCCTTCCGATCTTTTATAAACTCTCCTATCCAGAAAGTTTATTTGTTTTAACTTTGAGTCAAAATTTAATCTATTCTTACTATTTTCTTTAAGAATATTTGTTCCTTGCTTTATCATAAATCTAATTTGTGCATCATTAGAGTACTTAAGTCTAATTCTTTTGCTGTTTGTACAAGTTCTGTAAATTGTTTAAATCCCATGTCTGAGGGATCTTTATCAGTAAGTTTAACTAAAAATACTCTTTTACCTAAACTTAATAAGTGTTCGCTTATTTGTAATGCTTTAGTTTTAGCATCAGTGTCTAAAGCTATATAAATGTCTTTGTTAGTACTTGATATAAGTTTCTTTATTAATGTGTTAGATAGGCTCTTTCCCAGTATAGGAATAGCGTTTCGTTTAATAGCTATAGCATCAAATACTCCTTCACAAAGTATAATTGGTTGATCCCAGTTAATTAGGTTTTCAAAAAATATTATGTCTTTGGAAACTTCAGGATTCCTGTACTTGTGATAGGATCCCTCATGAGTTCTTGCAATAAAATAATTGAGGTTATTCGATTCAGAATAACTTGGGATAATAATTCGTCCTCCATATTCTCCAGCTGTGCAATACCCAACGTTGTATTTAATAAAATCATTGTCGCTAAATCCTCTCTCATATAGGTACCTTTTTATTTTATTTGCTATAATAGACGTATTAGTAGCGTTACATAGAGTTTTAAATTCTTTAGGAAGTCGAACTGATTCTACTTCTCTATATTCAGTTTCTGAGCTTTTAGGTACATATCTCAGTACTTCAGTGGCTTGGTCTCTAGGTATTTTTAATTGGTAAAGTAGAGACTTAATAGTTCTACCTCTAGTTTGACATACCCAGCATTCCCAAGGATTCTGTCCTTTTTCGTTAGTTCTAAAGTTTATTTCTAGTTTAGGTTTGTGATGATTACAAAAAGGGCAGTTGAAAGCATGGTTCTCTCTAGCTCTTTTATAACTCTTACCTAAAATATTTTCTATACTACCTAGAAGAAAAGTGTAGTCCATATAGTTCGTCCATAACTTAATATATAATATAAGAAATTACTTTCGAAAGAACAACTTATTAGTTAACTATTTTTCCAATAGCTTCTTTAACTATACCACTTAATACTTCTTTTTTATCTATATCTAGATAATCATTAAGTTTTTCAGCAATAGTTTCAGAAAGAGTATTAACATCCTCTTCAGACATTACTAACTCTTTTTTAGTTACTACTTTATTGTTTTCTAATATGACTTTTGATAGTTTCATAATCGTTAATCTAATGGACCATAATCACCTCGAGACATTGCTTGTCCGAATTCTCGAGACTCTTT
>Ga0315316_10000189_pt1 | contig 36795 bp, 52 predicted proteins | sample M160m3416metaG_FD_203702 | JGI IMG/M metagenome (GOLD analysis project Ga0315316, IMG submission 203702) | Ammonia-oxidizing marine archaeal communities from Monterey Bay, California, United States - M1 60m 3416 | ecosystem: Environmental > Aquatic > Marine > Intertidal zone | place: USA... | reverse complement strand
CAAAGAAGCCGAATTGATTGAGGTTGTGAAAATCGAAGAAAAGCGTGGTGCCATGATAAAATACTACGGTACATCGACAAAGTTACTCGACTATGAAACCCCAAAAGACTTTGAGAAAAAATACTCGACAGTCATAAAGTCAACGTCCAAGCAAATTGAACAACTTCTAGACGCACTTTCAAAAAAGACTGGTAAGGCTAAAACCTCTCAAAACAAACAGGAATATAGTCAGTACTTGATGATGGAGATTGTAAATCGTGCAGTCACAACGGTCTTTGAAAAAAGACACTGATTACAATACTTCTATGATCATCTTGCCCTTGGTTTGTGGGTTTTGAAGGAGATGGACAAAGTCTCTAGGTATGTCACTGGATGCCTTGTCGCAATTGATAGCGATAGTGCGGGAGCATGTGAATGCACTCTTACGCAGTACTATATCGCTTACATGCTTTAGCGTTAGCTTTTCAGAACCGTGACCTTGAATTTTGAATAGAAGTCTCCCTACTTTGATAGTAAATTTGATTTTTGATTCGGGATTTTGAATTTTCTTCTTCATCTTTTCAGGTAAATCCATACATGATATGCCTGAATTTACGCCTACTATACAATCTCCCTGGGATGTGAGGCTGTCATCTTTAGTAATTTCCAAAGTTTTCTCATGAAGTGATAATACTTCTTTATGACCTGTGAATGGAATCACCAATTTCATGATTTTTTAGAATTTTTGAGACATAAATATTCGATTTGTGATGTTATAGTATGGATTCCAAGGCTGAAATTTTACTAAATGGGCAAAATTTAGTATTTCTTGCAACTTCCATGCCTGATGGTTCTCCACAAGTCACTCCTGTTTGGGGAGATTTTGAAGATTCACACATTCGAATTAACACTGCAGAGGGTAGATTAAAACACAAAAACATACTTCGTGATCCTCGTGTGGCAATATCTGTAGTTGACTCTAAAAACCCTCTTGATATGACGTCAATTAGAGGCAAAGTTGTTGAAATAATCCCTGATTATGAATACAAACATGCTGATTTTCTAACAAAAAAATACCTGGGAAAAGAGAAATATCCTTTCAAACGTCCTGATGAAAAAAGAATTATTCTAAAAATCGTTCCTGAAAAAATCTTTGTTTTACCTCATTTACCTATGAACGAGGAGTAACAAAAAACAATATTTCTTAATTCGAATTTAGAAACATTACTTATCTTAACCTGTACGTTACATAGAGGGGTTTAGCTTTTGTTCGTGATTTGTAAAAACACACAATGTTGTAATGGGTAATGGTGGTGTTTTGACCTTTGGTTTGCATATCTACGAACAAACGTTCAACCCCCCCTGTTTTTCGGCTTTTCTGAAAATACAGTCTATTCGTAAAATGTGATTGATATCTGGGGGGTTTAGCTTTTACGAATAAGTTTGATTTTTTAAGATTAAAATGTCTTGATCAAAAAACGATTTGTTTTTTCACTCATTTCTATAATTTCTTCTAAAGACTTGAAGAAAAATGGTTGATTTAGCTGCTCTGGTTTGTCTAAAATGATGTATACCCCTACCTTTTTCTTACCATCTTCCTCTAAAAATTTACCAACAGCCTTAATTGAATAACAAAAATCATCTACCTTTTTCTTAAAGTTATCTTGTTCTGTTTCATTTAATTCTCTAAATCTAATCAATTGTTTTGTTTTCATTTCAATCTTAATTCCTACGACTAGGATATTTTCCTGGCCCTTTGGTTCAAAGACTTCTGTATCATTTCCTAATCCGTCTGAGTTGTTGATTACAATTTTGAATATTGTATCTTCAGATTTTGCTTGGTTGAAATCATAATTTTCATGTATTAGCCATCTCTCTACATTGTCTCTTAGACGTGACATGAGGAACAAAACAATTCATGATATAACTAGTTTAACACGTTCAAATTAACAATGTTTCTAAACTCGAGTTTAGAAACATTTACACATTCACACTGATTCCATCTTGTTCATAAACTCCTGTGGAAACTAATGAAATATTCACGATGACATTAATTGCAGTTAGAATGATTCCTACCCATAAACATTTTTTTGCTTTTTGAGGGTCATCTCTTCTAATTGCAAAGTATGCAATGATTCCGCCAATCAACCCAAAGAAAATTGGAACTAAATACCATGCACGTGAACGAATTTTTTCAGGATACATGATTTTCAGGATTGTTTTACACTATTTACTTTTTGCAAGCTTTTTTTGTACTTGAGTAATCTCTATTTCTACTGTCTCTAATGGTTCTTCGGTTACATTTCTTTTTATTGAAAACATCTTTGGTTTTTCAAAATCTTCTGTACAATCTGGACATGCGTAAACAAGTACTCTGTGTTCATTCGGTGCTTTTGGATTCGATAGTCTTGGATAATAAACCAGTCTTGCGCTGCAATCAACACAATATCTGTTAGCCCTTCTAGTTCTGGCCAATGTAACCCTCCTGCATACTTATTATAATCGATCCAATATTAGATCGCTCCTGTCTAACGATCTAAACTAACAACGTGCAAAAAAATGATCTACTGATTATGAAGATTAGAAGGCGCCGTGTATCAGATTTGAACTGATGACCAATCGATTAACAGTCGAACGCTCTACCAGGCTGAGCTAACGCGGCATTAATTTTTTTCAAGTAAAATGCGATTTAATCCTTCCGACGAATTAATTTGGATTGAATTTTGTGAAAAAAGCTGCAATCTCATCCGAATGTTTCTCTACGATTCCTACAATTTCCATATGTTCTTCTGCACTTGGTTCTCTTTTATGATATACTTGAAATGCACTTAATGCTGAACCGACCATTTCTCCGACAAAAAAACCGCATAAAAAATCTCCTGTATTATCGCATTTCCAAACATCTCCAATTCTAGGAGAGGCCCCTGCGTTTTTGTATAATTCTAATGTTTCGGAAACTAATTTCTCGGTTTGTTCTTTGAACTCATTATCTAGGGTCAATTATTTTAAAATTAATTTTCAATGCCTTTCTTCTTTTCGAATTTATAGACTCCATCTAAAAATACGCGGTGATCTTTATTTTTTACTCTTGAGCCATTTTCAATTTCTGCTGCTGTTTGTGAAACATCAGTTAATACATGACCTGTAATTATAACGTCATCCCCTTTTGGAACAACTTTGGTCTCGCCCCAAATCTTTGTTTTTCTTGGAGCACGTTCCCCTTGAAAATTTTCAATCAAAACTGTTTTTCCATCAACTTTAACTGTAATTGGAAAGTGTGAAAAAACAATTTTCATTTTAATTGTATATCCTTCGACAACTCCTTCACAAAGATTTTTGATTAATGATCTTGATGTATTCATGATTGATCTACTTTTATCTCTTGTACCTTGTGCTTTGAATAACACTTTACCATCTGTAACATCGATTGTTACTGGAATTTTTTTAAAACTTTTCCATGTTTTTCCTAATGGTCCTTGAACTGTTATCATTGGTTTATTGTATGTTACAGTAACTCCTTCTGGAATTTCTAATTCCGTTGCTAATTTTTCTAATTGGTTAGTAGACATATCCTATCAAAAATCCTCCTAATCCTTTGTTAGATGCCTCATGATGTGACATTACACCTTGATTTGTTGTAACTATTAGCATGCCTCTGTTAAATGACGGTAGATATTGTTTCTCCCATTCTAAATATTCATCTTTTTTAACTTTGAATCTTGGGCTAATTGCACCACATTTCGTAATCTTTGCCATTAATTCTATTTTGAATTTCCCCCCTCTGTTATCTTCTGTTCTTGCATAATCTTTGATGTAACCGTGTTCTTTTAGAGTATTCAGTGCCTCCTTTGCAATCTTTGATGTTGGCAGTACTACACATTCTGATTTTCGTCTAGCTTCTGTATTGTAAATCGTTACAAATAGATTTGCTAGTACATTCATCGCTGGCATATCATATCACCTTAATTTTTTGAATCCTAAAGAAACTGCAACTTCTCTGAAACATTGTCTGCATAAATGTAAGTCATATTTTTGAATAGATACGTAGCATCCACATCTTTTACACCATCTAGCCCCTCGCCCAAATTTCTTTTCATTTTTTGTTCCTGGAACGCTTTCAAGTCTAGGTGTAAATCCTGTTCCTCTATCTCCATATGATCTATTTTTTACCATTAGTAAACACTTGCTCCAAATTCTTTTGTTAGATATGCTTTTGCTTCCTCTGGTGAAATTTTATGATGTTTTCCAACACTTGCTTTATGTTTACTCCTTGCGGAAATTGAAAATCCAGGTCTTGTTAATCTTACAGTGATGTTTAATCCTAAAATTCCAATCTTCGGATCATATTTGATTCCAGGTATGTCAATATGTTCTAAAATTCCAAATGAAAGGTTTCCTGTATTATCAAATGAACGGGCATTTACTTTGTTTCCTTTTGCTTCTAGCAATCTTTTTAGTAATTCTTTTCCATCATTACCTCTTATTGTAACTGCAGCACCTATTGGTTCTCCTTTTCTAACTCCCCAATCTCTTATTGCTTTTTTTGCAGGTCTTTCATTAACTTTTTTACCTGATATTTGTCCTAATGCTTTTTTAGCTACTTCAATTGCATCTCCTGATTTTCCCAATCCCATATTAAGAACAACTTTTTCTAATCTTATCTCTTTCATTACATTTTGTACTTCTTGCGCCATAAAATCACCTGATCTTTATCTCCGGGTTATCTTTTCCAATTGGCATTACCAATCTTGCCGGAATTTCAACTTGTCTATCGTCAAATGTAATGTCTAAACTTTTTGGAATGCTGAATGTTCCTTTTTTAATTTTATCTATCATGCCAATTTTTCCTGCATTAACACCTTTAGTAATTAAACAATTCATTCCTTTTTCTAATTTAATTACAGATAGAATTTTAATATCTGGTATTTGTAATACACACGTATCACCAACTGAAACTGCTGTATCATCTATCAATGTTTTTCCATCATGGAAACCAATTTGTGTTTTTCCATTTTTAATTGTAGTTTTTGATTTTACAACTACAAACTTTTTTGTTTTTTCAGTATCTTCAATTTCAATTGGTTTTAGTAGTGTTCCATCTTGCGGTACTAATCTGTATGTTTTTTTGGCACCTTCTAATTCTACAACATCCATTAAACCTGCTCCATGATGTAATGATTTTCTAATTACACCGTCTACTTTGATCTTACCTGAATAGATAACTGATTTTGCTTCTCTTAAACTGGTAACAATTTTCAATGTATCTCTTAAAAATACTGAAATTGGTATAGATTCGTGTTTTGGGTGACTGCCTGGTTTTACTGTAACTACAAATCGTTTGTTTTTTCTGGTTATGCCCCAGAAAAGTGGCGCCATTTGTCTTTTGAGTTTTTTACTACCTGCAATATGTACCATTATTTTTCACCATCTGCCTTCTTTGTTTCTGTTTTTATTACTTTTTTTGTTTCTTTCTTTACTTCTTTTATCTTTTCTTTTTTTGTTTCTGTTTTTGGTTTATCCTCTACTCTTGCGGCTGTTGCCTTTTTACCTTCTAATTTGTTAATCCTCCATTTATCTCCTGTATCCAGTGATGTCAAAATAATGTTGGTTGTATGGACGTAAACATCGAATTTATCACCTTTTAATTTCTCCTTTTTCACTCCCTCTACATTCACTCCTCTATCTGCAATTGATATCTTTGTAACTTTTCCATCTACTCCTGAAAATTCACCTCTCACTATTTTTACAGTATCTCCTTCTATGATTCGTGCACTCCTTTTTCCATATTTCTTTCTCAAATCTTTTGAAAGTGAACATGATAGTTGTTTACTTGCTGTTTGCATAGATGCATAGTATATTTGCTGATTTCTTGTTTTTCTTGGAAGTGATGATCTATTCATGTTATACCACCATCTTTGCCAAATTTGCTACTCTTGGCCATTTTTCTGTAACTTCTGATGCAACTGGACCTTTGATGTCTGTTCCTTTCATTTCACCTTCAGGGGTAATTAATACTCCCGCGTTATCTTCGAATTGAACTCGAACTCCATTTGGTCTATGAACTGCATACTTCTGTCTAATTATAACTGCACCATGAATTTGTTTCCTTAATTCTGCGGGTCCTTTTTTTACAACAACATTACAAAAGTCTCCGACAGAAGCTGCAGGAAGTCTTGATGATCTTGTTTTATGTTGATGAACATTTACAATTTCAATAATTTTTGCGCCTGAATTATCTGCACATACTATACGTGCTCCAACTGGAATTGATCTTGTAATATATGGCTTAAAATCTTCTACACCTTTTCCGCCTTTACTACGTGCTCCTCCCATTATTCTTTAACCTCCACTACTACAAAAGACACTGATTTTGATATGGGTCTACATTCTGCCGCAATCACGGTATCCCCTTCATTCACTTCTAGATTAGATGGTACATGTGCATGAATACTATTCTTGCTTCTACCATATCTTTTGAATTTACTAAAATACACTGGTGCTTCTTTTGAAAGTACTACTGTATCTTTTGCTTTTGCTTTTACAACTTTTCCCTCAAACAATTTTCCACGTATTGGGAGTGTACCGTTAAATGGGTTTTTCTTATCGTCTTTTGGAGGTTCATTTTTTGGTATCTTAACTTTTAATCCAATGTCTCGTGTCATATTAATATCTCCAGTCTTTCGTGTGGTCTTTTACTTAATTTAGTTGAATCTGTTTCAATACTGCCATCATTATTGCTTAATTTACAAACGTTTTTGGGAATACTCTTTTTTCCATCTTTGGTATTTAGAATAATCATATTCTTTGTTTCCATGATGATTTTGCCATTGATTCCTAAATTCCCTTCATTTTTTGAACTAGTAATTGTTACATCATGTCCAATTAAATCAAATTCTGATTTTGTGTTGATTTTCATTCTTTTTTTACCTCATTTAATCTTGTTAAAAGCCTTGCAACCTCTTTCCTAACTTTTCTGATTTTTCCAGTTTCTTTCCTAAGTGTTCCTTTGGCATTTTCAGTTTGTAACTTTGATAATTCTGTTTTCATTTGTTCTACTCTATCTCTCAAATCTTTTTCATTTAATTCTCTGATTGATTTCATTTTTAGCATGGCCATTATTTCATTTTCTCCTCTTCATCTTCCATTGTATCTGGCATTTCTTTCATTTTTTCTTCTTCAATTTTAATTATCTCTGATTCTGATTGTGCCTTTACTAGTGCCTCATCAGCTTCTTTCTTAATCCTAACCTCTTCATCTTTCTCTGCCTGTGTCTTTCCCTTTATCTCAAATTCTGGAATTAATTTCTCCTTTTGAGCGATTCTAATTCTAACTCCAATTAATCCCATGGGAGTTTCAACATGTGCAATATCTTCTGAAACAATAACGTCTGCATGATGACCTGCTCTAGGTAAAATTCCTTGTGAATGTTTTTCAAATGCGGATCTATCTCCTCTTAATTTTCCTGAAATTGTAATTTCTACGCCCATTGCGCCTCCTTCCATGATCTGTTGAATTGTCCACATTGTTGCACGTCTAAATGCAGTACCTCTTTCAAGATGTGATGCCATTCTATTACACATTACTTCTGGTGATAGTTCTGGTTTTGCAATCTCTTCAACTGCAATCTGAGGATTTTTCATTCCAAAATCTGATTCTAATTTTTCTGTTAATTCTTTTATTCCTGTTCCTTTCCTTCCAATTACAATTCCTGGCCTGGTAACGTGTAATGTAATTCTAGTGCCTGTCGGAGTTTTTGAAACTTCAGCATTTGCAAAACCTGCATCTTTAATTTTTGCTCTAAGATAATCTTTCAATAACATCATGTTGTAGTTATCTTTTATGACGTTTTTTACTGCAGACATTTCTAAAACTCCTGTGCCACCAATTCTACATGTGTTAAGACGTCATTTTTGTCAGTTGCACGACCTTGTGCTCTTGGGATAAATCTCTTAATTACTACGCCCTTGTGGGTTGTTGCATTAATAATTTTCAGTCTGTCCATATCCATTCCTTTGTATTCTGCATTTGATTCTAAATTGTCTAGTAATTTCAAAAATTCTCCCGCTGTTTTTTCTGGGTATCTTCCGGACATCATTCCAGGATCACTTCTATGTCCTACTTGATTTTTGAATCTTCTGAATGGTATTGCTCTCTCTTTTGCGACTACACTTAACATGTAATCTCTAGCTTTTTCAATTGTAAGTCCTTTGATTGCAGTTGCAGTTTCTCTTGCATGTTTATGTGAAATTTTTTTCTCACGGATTGAAGCTCTAACATGTTTTGTTGCATCAAAATTCTGAAATGCGTAGTTGTATCTTCCCATTTTAATCACTTTAATGGCACATACAAACTAGATCTTGACGCGCCAACTCCTGGTGCCCCATGATTCACTCTCTTGTTTGTAATTGCGTATTCTCCTATGTAATGTCCTACCATTTCCGCACCAATACCTATTGGTTTGAACTCTTTTCCGTCAAAGACATTGATTGTTGTTCCGATCATGTACGGTAAAATTATGAGGTCTCTTTGATGTGTCTTGATTGGATTTTTATTTTTTCCTTCTTTCATCTCTTTAATTTCTGCAATCAATTTCTTTTTGTTATCTGAAAGTCCCCTTTTTAATGATCTTCTTTGTCTGGAATTGAGTAGTGTGAATAATTCATCATTTGGAATTTTTTGCAATTCTTCTGCAGATTTTCCTTTAAAACTAAATACTTTGACCATTTCTATATTTCTCCTTGAAAAATTCTGATTTTATGAGCCATTTATACCAATCACATCATTCCGACTTTATTTGCCAAGTCTCTTGCTTTATCTGGAGATTTAAATTTAACAAATGCCTTCTTCCCATAAATCGTTCTTGCAGTTTCTATGTTAACTGCATCTTCATTGTATAATGTTTTGACTGCTTCAATTATTTGTGGTTTAGTTGCCTCTTTTTCAACCAAAAAACATATCTTTTGTTCATTTTCTACTAATGCAAATGTTTTTTCTGTAACATATGGTCTTAGAATGATTTTTGTAGCGGTCTCTACATTCATTTCAAAGTCACCATTAATTCAAGATGTTGTGATTTAATTTCTGCAATTTCTTTAATTGCTTTCTTTGAAAACACTGTTAATCTAATCAAAGTTCCTCCTGGTGCCAAATTAAGAACACTTAGATCTTTTGCAGAACATATATTGATTCCAGGAATTGTTCCTGCGGCTTTTGAAATGTTTTCTGATTCAGATACTACAAACAAAGCACTTTTGCCTATTTTTGAAACTCTACCTCTTAGTGCCACTTTACCTGTTCGTTTTTTTCTATTTTTTAATCTGTCAACATCTTGAGTTATTTTTAAGTCATCTAGAACTTTAATTAATTCTGAAGTTTTAGAAATTTTTTCAATATCATCTGAAATTATTAGTGGGAGTGCATCAATTCCTGCTACTTTATGTCCTCTACTTTCAACTAATTTTTTTGATGTTGTCGCTGCAAGTGCTGAACACAATGCAAGTTTATTTTCTTTTTTATTTAATTTTTTATAAATTACTCGATTAGCTTTTGGTGGATGTGCTTGACGTCCTCCTCTAGTTGAAGCTACTTCTCCTGCTTGTCCTCCTCGACCTCCTCCTCCTCCTTTAATTTTAGCAATTCTTGAACCTCCTCTACCTGTTGGGGGGTCATTTGAATCTGCTACTACTTCCATACCTGCAGTCGGTTTTGTAGAGTGTTTTTGGAATCCATGTGATTCTAAGTTAATGTATGCTCTGTGAATTAATGTATAATTAATTTCTGTATCAAACACGGTTGGAAGTTCAATATCGCTATCTTTTTTGCCATCTATTGTTAAAACAGTTCTTTTCATTAAATTACAACCTCCAATACGTTTGGTTTCACTACTTTCTTTGGTTCGTTTCTAATTTGTTTTCTGAGTTTGATCAATCTTCTATATGTTCCTGGCACTGAACCTTTCACAATTATAAAATCGCCGTTAACATTTCCGAAGTGTTTGAATCCTCCGTCAGGATTTATTTTATACTCTTCTTTTTCTGTATTACTCATTATCATTATTCTTTTATCATATTCAATTCTTTGATGAAATCCTGTCTGACCTGCTCTTGGAACTGTATACATGACGCTTTGTGGCGAAATTGGACCTAAAGATCCAATCTCTCTAACTGTTTTTCTAGATTTATGTTGTTTTCTTTTTGCTCCCCATCTGTAGATTACACCTTGCCATCCTTTTCCTTTTGTAATTGCTGCAGTGTCTACATATGTTCCGTTTTCAAAAACTTGATCAACTTTTACAGTTTTTCCTAAAAGATCTTTTGTAAATGCAAATTGCTTTGGTATATCTCCACCTTCTACTTTAACCTCAAAAATATATGGTTTTTTCATTTCTAGACTAACATCTCCTGGGGTTGTTGTAACTATTGCAAAAATCTCTTTAATTTTTTTCAAATGTTTTTCTGCTTCGTCAATTGGAGTTCCTTCAGTTTTGATTTTTAAATTGTTTTGTACATTTTTTGGTAAATCTTTTGCAAATGAGTCAAATTCTGCATTTCTTGTATGGTTAGAATCTATTGAATAGCCTCTAATTCCTATTATTGTAATCGGCGGCGTTGCAATGACAGTTCCAATTGTTACTAATTGTTTTCCATGACTTGGTGTATGTTCTCTATCATCGATACTTACTAGTTGTACACATCCTGCTTTGTATCCTGCATGTGCAAGCAATCTTGGTTCTTCACTATTTACTTTTGGCCATGCACGAACTCGTGCTTCCATACTTTTTGCACGTATTCTTGGAGAATATGCTAAACTTCCTCTTCTTGGTTGACTACGCTTTCTATGTCCCATGGATAAATGAAAAGTGTCGTTAACCCCCTTATATGCTGTGAGAATCTCAATTTTATCTATAAATTATTGAAATATTTTCTATGGAAAATATAATTCTGAAATCATTGAAAAAATTGTAGCTGCACCGATTCCAACTCCTGCAATACCTACTAATATTGCTAGCATTAAAATTTTTTTCTGATTTTTCATATTAAATTCATATCTTTTAATAATTTATTTCTTAAATACATGAGAATTAATTATAGATAAACATCCTAAAATTGCCTCTTCAATGCGAATTGTTTCAGTTCCTTGATGTGGAAAAAAATTCCATGCTTTAAAGTTTTGAATATTATTGATTTTTTTGTCTAACATTTCATGAATTCCTTTGTCAGTTGTACCAAATACCAATAAAATCTCTTCTTCTGATGAAAGAATTTTTTGCATATCTTCGGTCTTAATTTTTTTTGATTTTCTACTTGTAAGTATTTTTGGTCCTTTCCAATCATTTAGCAATGAAAATAAATTTCCCCCATGTTTCACGTTGTAACTCCAAAAATTTTGTATTTGATCTTTTTCTATATCGTATACAGTGAAATTTGGAAATATCTCCTTAACTTTAACAATTGTTCTCTTATCAATTTGTTTTTTTCCATAGTATGGTAATGAATGATTAATTCCTATATCGATGAATTTTTTTCCATCTTTTGGAAAAATCACTCCTTCTCTAATATCTCCTTTTTTCACTTGTTTTGAATCTGATGTTCCAGTTTGATTTGGCATTTTAATTGGAGATAAGGCGCCCACAAATTGTAGTAATCCTGATTTTGGGTACAAACGTTTTCTAAAATGCTGAGGTGTTTCCAAATAACGTAAAATTGTGGATAATAACTTTGAATCATTTTCAAATTCTCGCCCATCCTTGTAAATTATTATGTTACTCACTTGAAAAATTCCTGCTGCACGTGCAATCTGAAAAATTTTTCGAGTTTTATTTTCATGTTTTTTCTCATCTTTCAAAGATGAATCAGGTATGGCAATTGATAGTTTCATTTTAACTTATATTTAATATTAAAAATTATCTATTTTCCATCAGTTGGATATTTTGATTTTGCATTTACAGCAAACTTTGTTATCTCTTCGTCTTTGATGAATTCAAAAATTCCATTCTCTCCAGATATTTTTGACATTTTGATATGATTGATGCCTTCTTTTGTTTCACTTGAGATATAAATTGAAGCAATTGCTAGTGATGCTGCATCATCAAGTGACATTTCTTTTTTGTAATTTTTTTCTAAAAACTCATTCACTATATCTGAATTAGCACCTATGGATATTGCATCATATGAAATGTATGATCCACTTGGGTCTGTCATATACAAATTTGTTCCAGCAGGATCTATGCCTCCGATAATTAATGAAACCCCTATCGGCCTTGCTCCGCCATATTGTGTATATTGCTGACATTGATCAGCTAAGTGTTTTGCAACTGTTTCAACTTCAACGGCTTCATCATAAACTAGTTTATTACTTTGTGAAAATGTCCTTGCGGTATCAATTTGTGATCTTGCATCTGGAATATATCCTGCCGCGGCTGCCCCTATATGATAATCAATTTGAAATATTTTTTGGGGTGTATTTATTATCTGAAGTTTTTTTGATTTTTCTTCTACCGCAATAATAACTCCATCATTAGTCTTAATTCCAATGGCTATTGCTCCTCTTCTTACAGTCTCAATTGCATATTCTACTTGGTATAATCTTCCATCTGGTGAGAATACGGTAATTGCTCTGTCATAACCTTGCTGTGATGGCATCATTGTAATTTAATTCCTTGCCAAGGTTAATTTAACAATTGCGCCAATTTGTTACATGGGTCACAAAGAAAAAATTGTTGTAATTCCTTTGGTTTTGGTCTCAATTGCCATATTTGGATTTGCTATTTTTAATACTATTTGTAGACATTCATTTTTCAGCTTTTTTGGATGTTGAAAAAAATAGTATTTTGTTTAATCAAATTTAGCAGTTTTGTGATATTGTAGTAAATATATCGTATTTTATGACTAACGAGATTTTTGTCATTTCTAGAGACGATCTAACTAATGAAGATGTTAAATTAATAAAATATTATTTTTCCGATATGCCTATATCTGAAATATTGATTGGTCTAAAATTTGCAAAAAATAGATGGGATGCTAAAGATGCAGGAACCCTCAAAGTTGGACGAAAGAGTATAATTAATGATGAAGTCCATTCACTTACTTCTGAACAAGCTGAATGGAGGCTAAACAATTGGAAATTAATGATTAAGAATTACCGAAAAAGAGGTTACAGTTATCCCACAATTTCAAGAATTAAAAAACTATTACAAGAAATTAAAAAAAGGAACTAAATTGTTTCTCTTTCTCTAAGTATGTCGTCTACGCTTGTACTACTAACTGGTGGTTCTGGCATACTCTGTCTTGTCTGACCTTCTACCATTGCTTGTGCTTCATCTAATATTGATTGTGCTTCATTATTTGATGTTGTAAACTCGCCCATTGTTCCTTCATGATTGACAGTTGATCCTGTTACTATGTCACCTAACATACTTGATAGATCTTGCATTGATTCTGCAACCTCTGGCATCATTCCTCCTAAAGATGTGCTTAATCCTTTAATTAATGACATACATGGACTTAATGTTACTACCACATCTCCTAATTCTGAAACTGTGTTTAATCTAATCTGAACTTGCTCCATTGAGAGCTTTGCATTACTTACGGTTTTGTTTGTTTTTCTAATTTCTGCTAATTCATTTGCATACATTTTTGCATATGCTTGATTGTTAATTTTTGTTGCCTCAACAATTTTTTCCATGAACATGGAATCTTTCTGTTTTAATTTTTGTTCTGTTTCTCCTAATTTTCCAATTTGTAATTGAAGTCTTTTTTGGGCCACATCTAATCTATGTTTTAATGGGGCTTCTGGTTTCACGGTACCCATGAATTTTTGAGATAATGTCTCTTTTTTCTTCAAAGCATTCCATTTCTCTGAAAATGATACCATACACACAATTCAAAAATTTGGCATTTTATAGAACGACTAAAAAAAATTGATCTAAATGGATCAATTTTTCTTAAGTAACTTGGAATTCTATTAACGAAATCATCCAAAAGTAAATGTGAATATCTCGAAACCAGGACTTTCCACTTCGATAATTATCTCATGAGATCCTTCAAATTCTGAATCTATTAAATTGTATAATCGGGGTTCCAAAATATTGACTGTTCCTTTTGATGTTACATCTTGACCTTTATTTTCTGGCGGGATTGAATTCCCATCATACATTATTTTTAGTATCGCGTTATTTCCTGCCACGATGTTTACTTGTTTTGCATTAAATTGAAGTATGATTTTTCCTGAATCCGAAATCAACTTCATTCCGTCGCTATTATTTTTCCACATGCCTTCCATATAGAAATAATGTTGTTTGAATTGATCTGGTAATTTGTAATCTACTATTTTATTTTTTGAAAAACCTTCTTCATTTCCCAATTGATTTCTTCCCTCTGCAAAATTAAATCCAAAATATAACTCCGGAGTTCTAAATATTGCATGTGAAAATTCATCTATATCCACTAACTCTGTTCCATCTAATGCCTTACCTATCCCTTCTGATCTTTCTCTTAAAAGTAATTGAATCACTTCTTCTGTTTCTTTATAAGCTCCTTCTCCAATGTGATCAAACCTGATATATCCTTCATGATCTGCAATGTACTTTCTTGGCCAATATCTATTTTGAAAATCATCCCAAATTTCTTTTTCATTATCTTGTACCACTGGATATTTTATTCCAAATTTTTCCGTTGCAAAAACCACATTTTCATATTTTTTTTCAAATTCAAATTCTGGTGTATGTATTCCAACAATCACCAATCCTTCATCACCATATTTTTCATCCCATGCTGTAAGATATGGCAATGTTCTGATACAATTTATGCAACTGTATGTCCAAAAATCATAAATTACAACTTTCCCTTCTATATCTTGATTTATTTCATCTGATGATGTATTGATGTATCCTGAAATTCCTTGTAGCTTTGGAGATGTTCTAAGAAATTTTTTATCATCAATATTTGTGTCATCAGTTGTATTTCTTTTGAGATCTACTTCTTCATAGAAATATGAAATAGAAATTATACCTGCTGCAATTATTATAAAAAACATTGATGCGTATTTGTATTCTTTTTTCATTTTAATTCAATAATACTAAATCATTTAACAATGGAAAATTTGCAATTAAAACTAATTGATTGAAAAAGACTAAGGTTCCTAAAATTATAATTATAATTCCAAAAGCCACCGTATAATATTTGAGATGTTTTCCTATTTTTGAAATAATTTTGCTTGATTTTGAAATCAACGCTCCCATTATTACAAATGGTATTCCCATCCCAATTGAATAGGCTAATAATAAATTAAATGCAATTCCAGGAGTAGTTGCTGCAAGAGTGATTATCGTTCCTAAAATTGGACCTATGCATGGTGTCCATCCTGCAGCAAACGCCATTCCAAACAAAAATGAAACGGGGAATTTGGTTCCTGAATTTCTTGGAAATATTTTCTTTTCAACATTAAGTACGCGGATTTTATGGCTTAGAATCATGTATGCCCCAAAAGATATGATGATTATGCCTCCAATCTGATTGAATTCAGTTATAATTTGATCTGCATTTTCATAAAAAATTGAGTTTATTGCTACTCCTAATGTTGAAAATACAACTGAAAATCCAAGTACAAAAAATACTGAATTAAAAAATACATTTGTCTTGTTAATTGATATAACATTGTCTTTTGTTTTAATCTCTGATAATGTAGTGCCTGAAATATATGCTAGAAATGCTGGAACCATGGGTAAGATACATGGTGCAAAAAATGATCCAATTCCTGCTAAAAATGCGATAAATATTGAAACTTCTGTCATAGGAACACTATGTTTTAATTTTATAAATTCATTAACAAGTGAGTTTTTATTCTAGCTTTTTCAGTTTTTCATATGAACTCTAGATTTTATGTCATTATTGCTGCATTGGGCGGAATAATTGCATTTGCATTTGTAATGGGGTCCCCTGCAATAGGCGGCTTTGATATGATGCGTTAATTATTTCAGATTAAATTTTCTTTTAGCTTTTTCTAAAATTTTTATTGAATATTCTATCTCTTGTTCGGATAGCCACTCTGTAATTGAAATTCTTATTCGTGCTTGATTTTTCTTTACAGTTGGATATCTAATTGCTTGTGCAAAAATTCCTTTACTTTTTAAAAATTTTGAGAAATCAATTGCTTTTTTTTCGTCACCAATAATTATTGGAATTATTTGACTTGTAGATGTGGTTTGAAGCTGAATCTCTTCTAATTGTTTATGGAATAAATTAATTTTTCTCCATAATTCTTTCCTATGTTTTTCTCTGTTTGAATCAAATCTCTCAAGGGAGTATTGATTGATTGATACAGGCAATGCTGATGTGTATATGAATGTCTTTGATGTGTTTACACATAGATCTACTAAACTCTTTTTCCCACAAGCATATCCTCCAAAACTTCCTAATCCTTTACTGAGGCTACTGATGTATAGATCAATTTTCTTTTCAACATTGAAAAAATTTGCGGTACCTTTTCCATCTTTTCCAAGTACAAAATCTCCGTGTGCATCATCTAAAACTGTAACAATTCCATGTTTTTCAGATATTTTAGATATTTCATCAAGTTTTGACCAGTCCCCATCCATACTGAAAATACCTTCTGTGATCAAAAATTTTTTCCCTTTAGTTTTATGTATTTTCTGTTCTAAATCGTCCATGTCATTGTGTTTGAAAATCTTAATCTTAGATCCAGATAGCTTACATGCTTCAACAATACTTGCATGATTCAATTCATCACTGAATATTGTATCTTGTTTACTTGCAATTGAAGAAATTATTCCAAGGTTTGCCATGTATCCTGTAGGAAAAATTATTGATTTTTCTTGTGATTTGTGTCTGGCTAATTTTTTTTCAAGTATTGAAAAACTTTTGTCATTTCCTGAAACAAGTCTTGAACTAGATTGAAATTGACTGTATGTTATGTTGCCTGGGGGTATTCCAAGATAATCATTTGATGAAAAATTTAATAGTTTTTTTCCATTTTGAAAAATGTATTGTTTTTCAACTTGACTATCTTGAAGATTTCTTAATAAATTATTTTTCTTAATTACACTTAATTTTTTTTCAAGTGTACCAAATTTAGGCTTCAAGATCAATCTCTTTTATCATTTTAACATCTTTTTGCATAGAATTTCCGTCTAATGTTAGATATCCTTGACTAATGATTCCATTAGCTCCGCTCAAAAGTAATTCCTTTCCATCATCACTCAAATTAACTTCTCTACCTCCGGAAATTTTTATGATGCTTTTTGGAAGTAAGAATCTTAAAACTGCAAACACCCGTAGTATTTCTTCTAAGCTTAATGGGGTCTGTAATTCTAAAGGTGTACCTGGAAATGCTACCAATAGGTTCACTGTAACTTCTTCGGGATTGAGTTTAGATATTGCTTGAACTAATTCTTCTCTTTGTTTTCTTGTTTCTCCCATTCCTATTATTCCGCCTGTACAAAGCTCTAATCCAGCTTTTCTAGCTGTATGTAGCGTATCAATTCTATCTTGATATGTGTGAGTTGTACAAATTTCTGGAAATTTAGATTCAGACGTTTCTAAATTATGATTATACCTGATTACCCCTAATTCTTTTAATTTTGTTGCCTGTTGAATTGTCAAAAATCCCAAACTACATTCAATTGAAATTCCTACTTTCTCATTAATTTCTTCAATTATGTTACATACTTTATCAAAATCTTTGTCGGATGGTTCCCTCCATGCGGCAACTAAACAGTATGAGTGGGCCCCTGCTTTCTTTGCATCTGTTGCTTGTCGAACTACTTCTTCAGAAGACATTAATTGATACTTGTCAATCCCTGTATCAAAAAAGGCAGATTGGCTACAGAATGTGCAATCCTCACTACAATAATTTTTTTTGATATTTGCTAATTGTTCTATGTCTATCTTTGATCCTTGAAATGATCGAGTAATTTCATTTGCTGCATCTGATAATTGATTCAAAACTTTATCTTCCACATTAAATAATTCATTAATCATTTCCTCGCTTAATTCTTGTTTTGCAAGCACTTGATTCTTGCATTCTGAGATTAACTCACTCTGGTTTTGCATATTCAAAATTAAAAAATTCACTAAATAAGCGTTAACTCGTATAAAATACATGGTTAACCATTAATTAGTCATAACAATTATGATCTTTATGAAATCTAATAGTTCTGTGTGGCATCCAAATACTCAGATGTCTGAATGGACTACATTTCCTAAAATAACATCTGCTAAAGGAATGTGGTTGTATGATTCTAAAGGTGGAAAGATGTTAGATGGTGTTGCAAGTATGTGGTGTAATGTTTGGGGCCACTCAAAACCTGAACTAGTTTCAGAAATAATCAAACAAACAAAAATAATTCAACATACTCCTTTGTTTAATTTAACGCACACTTCTGCTGAAAAATTATCTAAAAAATTATTAAAATTAAACCCAAAAATGAATTCTGTTTTCTTTTCAGATAATGGTTCGACTGCAATGGAAATTGCAATAAAAATTGCTTTACAGTATTGGCATAACATAGGAGAAAATAAAAAAACAAACATTGCTACTTTGAAAAATGGATATCACGGTGATACCTTTGGTGCAATGTCTGTGGGATATGTTCCTGAATTCTTCTCAAAATTCCACTCAAAATTATTTTCAACCATACAGTTTCCTGTTCCACGAATCATATCTGCAGGAATCCATAAAAAATCATCTTCTAAAGAATATGAGGATTCTTGTATTTCTAAAATTGAAAGTAAACTTGAAAAAGATAATTCTATTGCTGCATTTGTGATGGAAAGTGGTGCACAGATGGCAGGCGGTGTTATAATTTTTCCTAAAACTTTTCAAAAAAAGATAGCACAAATATGTAAAAAAAATGGGGTTTTGTTTGTATTAGATGAAATTGCAACTGGTTTTGGCAGATTAGGTTCAATGGTTGAATACCAATCACAAAATTCTGTTCCAGACATTGTTTCGTTTGGAAAAATGCTTACTGGTGGTTATCAAACATTTGCTGCAACTCTAACCACGAAGAAAATTAATGATTCTTTTCTTGGAAAATTTACTGAATTCAAGCATCTTTTTCATGGTCATACATATACTGGAAATCCTATAGCTGCTGCATTATCTCTAAAAAATATTGAATTATATGAAAAATACAATCTAATTACAAATATCCAAAAAACTTCTAAAGTCTTTGAAAATAGAATTGATGAGATCTCTAATTTAGATATGGTGGGAGAAATTCGTCATAAAGGTATGGTTATGGGAATAGAGCTTGTTCAACACAAAAACGAACCTCTTTCATCTAAAACATCCATTAACAAACTAGTATTTGATGAAGGTAGAATCCATCAAATCTATTTTAGAACACTTGGAAATATTGTAATGTTGGTTCCTCCTTTGGCAATATCTCAAAAAGAACTTAATTTTTTAATTGATGGTACAATATCTACGATAAAATCAATATCTGGAAAATTATGATGAATTCTTTTTTTGTTACTGGTACTGATACTGATGTTGGAAAAACATGTGTTAGTGCTGCTATAGCTAAACGTCTTCATGATAATGGCGTTGATGTGGGTGTGATGAAACCTTTTGCCTCTGGTTACAAAGCATCTTCTGATTCGATATCTGAGGATGTTAAAATTTTAATGAAATATTCGGGAGCGAATGATCCTGTTAACCTTGTAAATCCTTACTATTTTGAAATTCCTACTTCGCCATATGATGCATGTAAACAACTTAATCTTGAAGTTGATATCTCTAAAGTAATTGAATCATACAAACAACTTGTCTCGATGCATGATATTGTGATTGTTGAAGGTATAGGCGGCATTATGACTCCTATCTCTCAAAATTATTTTGTTTCGGACTTGATTTCAGACTTACAATTGAGTTCATTTATTGTAACTGGTTCTAAAATAGGTACTGTAAATCATTTGATGTTGACACATGAACATGCACAACAAAAAAAATTGAATTTAAAGGGTTTGTTAGTAAACCAAAATGTTTCTGAAGGTTATGAGTTATCTAATTTGAAGCATCAAATATTTGGTTTAACTAAACACCGAGTTGTTGGTGCAATTCCATACAATTCTTCTTTCACTATGGAATCATATGTTAAAAATTTTTCAAATTTTGTTGATTTTTCAAATCTCGGTTTTGAAAATATTTAATTTATTCATATTTTTTATCTTAATAAAATTTTGAGCATCTTTCAGGAATCTTCCAAAAGACTCTTTTTCAGTTATGTATGTTGATTGTGGAATTCCAACATGTTCTTTTAAAATAATCCATATGTTCTTATCATTTTTCTGAATTTTCTTTATATCTTGAATTCTTTCTTTAATTTTTTTAATATTAGATGTCTTAACAAAAAATATCACAACGGTGTCATGACTATTTTTTTGTAATTCTGTGGTATTTGGTATTATCATGTCTAATTCTATATTTTTAAAACTAATCTTTCTTTGACTAGGAATTAGCATCTCTGTAAACAAATAATGTGTCAAACTTTCGGCTAATGTTCCATATTTTTCATATTCTTCTATGTTGTTTACTCTTTGAATTACCGGTTCATAGATTTTTTCAAATAATTCAGAAAATTTACCCTTCAACAATAGTTGCTGTATTTTTTCTTGTCCAATATCATCTATTTTTGTATATAATGCATCCTTGATGGGTGAACTTTCACTCATTTATTCAACAAATGCGTATCTTCTTTCTCCTCGTTTTTCGGAGGAAATATTTTCTACATGTTCTAAAACAAATTCTTTTTTTGCATTGAGTAATGATTGGCTTGGCTCAAGTTTGTTCTCGTGTAGTTCTTCATAATCTTCTAAACTTAGTTTTTGCCTTTCACCAATTTCTGCTTCTAGGTTCATTTCTTTCACAATTGACAGATGTTCTGGTTTTATCACTCCACTGAAAACCATAGCACTGCTTCCACTTCCATATGATGCAAATCCAAAGCGTTTCCCTTCCAGATTTACTCCTTTCTGGAACTCATATTCTAAACAACTTCTAAATCCAAGATATAATGATGCAGTATACAAATTACCAATACTCTTTGATGCTATTAGTGAACTTGCAACCTTGTTTTCATAAATTTCTTGATATGTATTTGTTTTTGCAAATCTTTTTGTAAATTCACTATCTTTTGTCATAAATTCTGAATCTGCAATTATTGATTCAATTGTTCCACGTGGATCTTTTGGAACTGGTTCTTCCATGCCCACTTCCGAAATAATTTCTTTCCATTTTGGGGTATTTCGTAATTCATGTCTTACTAGATACGCCAATGCCTTTTTCCCCATATTACTATACGGTAAATGCATATTGAAATAATCTATATGGTCTAACATACTTTGTCCCTCCTTCATATCGATTAGTCCTGTTTTCAGTGCTTTTCGTTTATAATCATTTAGTGCATTTTTTACTTGAATTAAATACAACAAATTTGAATATTGACCATGAACAATTGGAGTCTCTTTTCCAAACGGTCTGTAAAAATCATATTCATTTTTTATTGAGGTTGATGTTACTTTAGGATCAAATTCTAAAAGTCTTGGCGAGTCATTTAACAACATTGCAACTGCGCCTCCTCCTTGGGTCATTTCTCCACTTGAACCTAAATCATATTTTGCAATATCTGATACTACCACTAATGCAAACTTATCTTCTGATTCTCCTGCTCTAATCCAATTTGTATTATCATACAATGCATATGATCCGCTGACGCATGCAAACTTACATTCAATTCCTCCGCAGTGTTGAAATGAACCTGCTCCATAAACTTGTTCTAGCATCCCAATGACATATGAATTCATTGCCTTTGATTCATCAAATGACGATTCGGTGGCAACATACAATCTTCCAATTTGTTCTGGAGATAGTTTATTTCTCTGCATAATCTTCAAACATGCATTTGCTGCTAAACATGCAGGATCTTGATTTGCATCTACTATTGCCATCTTCGAAACGCCTAATCCTTTAACTAATTTTTGAGGATCCAATCCTCTGGCCTCTGCAAAATCTGCTGCATCCATGAATAATCTTGGAATATAAATTGCAATATCATCAATTCCTGCTGCCATTAGCTATGCCCCATGATGTGGGTATATAAGATTTCTAAGGTTAATATGATTTACGTAATTATGAATTTTCTGGCGATCTTATTAATGATATTTGAGATTTTTTAATTTTCAAGCATAGAGTTGAAGATTTTTTCAAATACTTCGTATGGTTGTGCGCCTGATATCGTTTGTACTTGTTGATTATTTGAGGAAATCACATAAAATGCAGGAGTGCCTGTTATTCCTAATTTTTGTGCATCTGCATTGCTTGAAGAAATTTTTTGTTCATATCGTTTATCCACATTACATTCAACAAATTCGTCCATACTCAATCCTGTTTCTTCAGCAAATCTCAAAATATTTTCACTATTTGCCCAACCGTTATTTTCACCTCCCCAATTATTGTACAATGTATTGTGATATTCCCAAAATTTACCTTGCTCTGAAGCACAGTGTGCTGCATGTGCAGCTCTTACTGAATCTTGACCTATGATTGTGTAGTCTTTAAAAATAATATTCACTTTTCCCGTCATGACATATTTTTCATAAATCTGATGTTCTGTATTGTGAAAGTATACGTTACAAAAATGACATTGATAATCCCCAAATTCAATTAATGTGATCTTTGCATCTATATTTCCAAGTATTGGTGAACCATTTTCAAAAAATGTATCCGTTGTAATTTGTACGAGGTTCTCTTGGTCTTTTGCTAATTGTTTTTCTATTAATGGTTCAGATGATCCAGATAAATCACCAATTCCAAAAACTACTGCTGCAATACATATCCCAGAAATTATTGCGCCTATTGTTAAAGAAGGCAGATGTAATGTCTGTTTTTTAGTATTTTCACTAATATCTTTTTTTTCTGAAATTATATACTCTTTATCCTCTATTGAAAATGTGAAATCGTCGTTTGAATCTTTTTTTTCCACAAAAAAATGACTAAATCATGTGATTTAATCCTTCCATTAATTATAAAAGACTGGATTCTTTAACAATTATTGATGAAGAAAGTCTTTGTCAATGGTTATGGTTCCATTGGTAGCCGTATAATTCAATTTATCAAAGATGATCCTGAAATTGAATTAGTAGGTGTTGGAAAATATTCTCCAGATTCAAAAGTAACTGATGCAATAGAAAAGGGGTTTAAGGTATACGTTCCTGAAAAAAATCAAAATGCATTTTCTGATTTCACTATAACTGGAAATATAGAGGCTGCATTAGATGACTCTGATCTCGTGATTGATGCATCTCCTGGAGGTGTTGGTTTTAAAAATAAAAAATTATTTTATGAGTCTCGAGATATCTTATCCATTTATCAAGGGGGTGAATCAGTATATGGGGAAAACGCTGTTTCCGATTTATTGTTTAATTCAAAAGTGAATTATTCTGATGCAATTGGGAAAAAACATGTCATGCAAGGTAGTTGTAATGTAACGGGGATGGGTCGTATTTTAGAACCGTTACGGAAAGATTTTGGAAATTCAATTAAAAGATTTGACGTAACATTAGTAAGACGTTGGGCAGATATTGAACAAACAGATGAAATTGTTCCAGATACAATTGAATTAACTCAGAGTCCACATCATGGTGATGATGTAAAATCATATTTTGGAAAAAATTCTCCTTTGTTTGTTCGTGCAATAAAAGTTCCTACCCGACAAATGCATTTGCATATAATGGATGTACGATTTAATGAAAATACTCCATCAGTTAATGAAATACATGAACTATTCAAAAATGAATATGGAGTTGCAACCCTGTGGAATGCAAAAGGAACCAAAGATGTAAGAGATTTTGCAGAAAAACTAAATTTTAGTTTTAAAGATACTAACATGATTCACATACATGCTAACATGACACAAAAAATTGATGACACAATTCAGATTATGTATTCTGATGATCAAACAGGAATTGTAATTCCTGAAAACCACATGCTACTCCAAGCAATGCTATTTGAAAAACCATATCAAGACGCTGTCAAACACACTGAAAAACTATTTAACATGTCTGAGAAAAAAAGACTTTTAGAATCTAATTTCAGTAAAGAATAATTATTTAATCTTCTCTATTCTGATTTTATCTGGCTTGTTTTTTGAAACTTTCTCCACCATTATTCTTAAAGAACCTATTTCAATCTTATCTCCCTCTTTTGGTATGTCTCGTAATTTCTCATGTAATAAACCGTTTAGTCTTGAATAATCATCCCCTTCAGGAATGTTAGTTTTGAAAATTTCATTAATCTTATCAATCTCAATGTCTCCATCAGTTAAAATGGCATCATTTCCTTCACTTTGAAATATTTCTTGTTTTTTGTCTTTCTCATCGTGAATTTCCCCTACAATTTCCTCCAGTAAATCTTCTAATGTCACACACCCTTCAACCCCTCCAAATTCATCTAGTACTATGGCCATGTGGGTCTGTCTTCCTTGCATTTCTTTTAGTAAATCACTTACCCTCTTTTCTTGTGAAACAAAGACTGGTTCTCTCATTATACTTTCTAATGATATCACTTTATCATCATGTTCCAATGATTTTAAAACATCTCGCACATGCACAATCCCAATAATATTGTCGCTGTTATCTGAATACACTGGAATTCTTGAAAACCCACTATTGTTAATATCGGGTAATGCTTCAAAAAGAATCTTCTTAGAATTCAGTGTAAACATTTTTGTTCTGGGGGTCATCACTGATCGAATTACTATATCATCAAAATTTAGTGCACCGTGTACTAACTCACTTTCTTGTTTTTCTATAGCTTTATCCTTTAATCCTTGATCAATAACTCCTTTAATTTCATCTTCTGTTAGGCCTGGAGGATTATCACTGCTTCCAGTCAAACGAATAATTCCTTTTGTTATTGCCTCTAGCATTCTCACAATTGGATAAAATGCATAACTAAATGCTAATAGTATACTACTATATCGAGTAGCTATTTTTGGAGCATTTGCATTACAATATGTTTTTGGTGTTATCTCTCCAAACACTAGTATCAAAAATGTCATTATCCCAATTACAATTGCTAATCCATCATTTTCAAATATTTTTAGTGCAATATCTGTTGCAATTGCAGTTGAAGCAACATTTACCAAATTATTGCCTAAATTAACACTAGCCATCATTCGACTAGGATTTTTCTTAAGTTTCAAAAGTGACATGGAACCTTTTACTTTGTCTTTAACCATCTGTTCAACTTTTGCCATTCTAATTCCAACCAATGCAACTTCTAATCCACTAAAAAATCCTGAAAGCCCAATCAAAATTACTAATAATGGAATTTCAACTTCTAATTGCATTTTATGACCTCTAGTTTTATTTTATTCAAACGTTTACTGTACATCATTTATTGTAGTTACACCACATTTTCAGATTAATCTGATTTGTAGTTGGTTTCTATTAAACCCTTGAGATTAGGTAAAATTGATTTTTTATTGATTTGAGCCTAATTTTTTGGCGGTCTTGCAAACATATTTGCAGGATTATTATGATAATCTATTGGAAGTAATGGTTCTTTTTGACGTCCTGTAAGTACTCCTACCACTTTATCACCTTTTTTGATTATCTCTTTATCTCTCAATTTTTTAATTCCAGCTATTGATGCTCCAGATGCCATTTCACAATCAAAACCATTTAGTCCTACGACTGACATTCCATCGAGCATTTCGTTATCAGTTACCTCTTCAACGATTCCATCTGTAAAATCTAATGCACGTAACCCTTTTGCAATATTTGATGGTTTGCCAATTTGTATGGCTGTTGCTTTAGTTTTTGGCTTTAGATTTTCATCATCATTCATCTTGTTATAAAATTTTTCAATTAATTTGAAATTAGGCGCACCGTCATTCCATCTTAATTTTTCATCATCAAATATCCCGTTAAATAATTGATAAAGTGTATTTGCGCCACTAGCATTAATCACAGCTATGCGAGGAATTTTTTTAATCCATCCCCATTCGTATAATTCCATCAATGCTTTTCCACAACTAGATGTATTTCCCAATGCACCTCCTGGATACACAAGCCAATCTGGCACCTCCCATTCTAATGTCTCAAGTGTTCTAAATGGAATTGTTTTTTGTCCTTCGATTCTAAACGGATTGACAGAATTAACCGTATAACTTCCAGGTTCTTCGGCAGCTTTCAATGATTTTGTAAATGCATCATCAAAATTTCCATTTACTTTTACCATTTGTGTTCCAAATTGATATGCTTGACTTAATTTTCCTGGTGCTATCTGTCCATCTGGAATGTATACGTCACACTCCATATTTTCATTTGCAGCAAACATACCTGCTGACGCCGAGGTATTTCCTGTTGATGCACAAATAATTTTTTTTGCACCCATCATCTTTCCATGGGTTACTGCGGCAGCCATACCATTATCTTTGAATGAACCACTTGGATTGTATCCTTCTGGCTGAAATACTACGTCTTCATTATCAATTCCAACAAATTCTGCAACTTTGCTCATATGATATGGTTTTGATTGTCTCCCTTCTGCACCGTCTAATGAAACCAAATATTTCGAACATTGTTCTATGTCTTCGGTTTCAATTTCACAAAAATTTAATAATTCTCTAAATCTCCATACTCCGCTTTCATTATAGATACTTCCTTGTGGATTTCGTCTTTCATAAAATATGTCTTTTAACTTTGGATTTGGTTTATTTTCATACTTCACATCCAGTAAGAAATTACATGAATCACATTTTATGGCTAGTGATCTTATTTGGTATGTTTTACCACATTTTGGATTAATACATACAAGTTTTGCTTGCTGTTGCATGTATCTAATACTATTTTGCTACTAATTTAAAGGCTGAATTGATAATTTTTACCTCATATTTTCATTATATTAACAAACTAAAGATTTACAACTAATTTTTTCATAGTTGATCTATGGTGTTGACTGATGAATATTTCTATAATCTCGTGAAGAAAATATTGAAAAGTTATGATATTATGAAAAATCTTCAAGATTCAAAGGATGACCTTTATGTTCTTGATGTAGAATTATTAAAAATTAATGGACTATTGAAGGTATTGCAAAGGAAATCTGAAGAATTTGTAGAAAAAAATCCTAACTTTTCAAAATTACAAAAAAAAATTAAATTATATTTTGAAAATTATTATTTTATAGAAGAATTGGAAAAAATTAAGGATGTATATTCTGAAGATCCATTAAGAATAAAAAATATCAAAAATTCAATTATCACATCATTAGAGAATGATAAATTAATCTATTTGATAGGTGATTTTTCTAAATCTTTAAAATAACTACTTTTTCTTTTTTGAAATTTTAGAATCTTTATCTTTTAGTTGTTTGTCAACTTCTGATTTTTTATCTTCTACCGCTTTGAATACTTCTTGGATAAGTCCGTCAAGATGACCATCTGATACTTGGGGCGAAACTGATTCAGATATGTTATTAATTGCAGCAGAAATTTCTGAACTTACCTGCTCAAAACTTTCAGGATCTTCAGAAACTGTTGCATACAGTGCTTTTAAATTATCTACTTGATTCAATACTTGATCAGTTAGAGTTAATTTGTATGCGGCCCCATTAACTTCAATATCTTTCGTTATCATAAATTTGATTTAAAAAGTAGGTTCTTATAAGTTTCTGACGATTAGAACACTATCAAATCTAATGCTGATGCATCACTGATTAATGTTGTATGTCTTGAATTTATCACATAACCATTTTTAATCTCTTTCGTAGGAACCCATCTGTTTGTTGATGTGTAATGCCTATCTTCTATGAGTTTTTTTTCCACCTCTTCAATATCTAATTCCCCCTCTTCAACTTTCTGTGAATCTAAATGTTTGATTGTGATCATAATTTTAGTTATCTTTACTCTATCGCCAAATTTCCATTTGGATGGGGGGGTTTCATCAGATACCTCGACAACTTTTATTTTCATCTCTTTTGTGCCTAAAACGTTCTTACTAACTAGCATACGTTCATCAATAAAATCTGAAAAACTCATACATCTTTTGAATAATTTGTCATTAATAAATAAAGACAAATTTTCTTGCATATGGTGCTAATTGTCTTTAGAAACTATTTTTTGGTATTTGGATCTAAATGGCATTTCATAATCTTTTAAATTCATTTCACCCTTCTCTCCATGAATTAATGAATATGTTGTACCATCATATCTGCATACTATGTCAATAGGATTCTTTTTCTCATTCCATACTTTGTAAAATTCTCGTAATTCCCTTTTTTCATATTTGCCAACTCCGATTCTCTTTTTTGATAGAAATTTGAATGCAAGAATAACTTTTCGAGTTTTATACACTGTAAAATTATTAGTCCAATTTAGACATCTAGTTATCTGATCAAATGGAACTGTTAATGTAGTACTGGTTCCAGATTTTGCTTCAATTGTGAATATCACACTATCGTTATTATTAACACATAAAATGTCAGGTAATGCAACACTAGGAGATCCTAGCCTAAATGCTTTCCAGTTGTCCATTTTATTGAATCTTTTAACCATGGTGTCTTCCCAATTATATCCTCTCTGTCTTCTTGTTTGTGCAATTTTTTTAAAATTAAGTGATTTTGTTTTATTTTCAATTTTTAAATTATATCTCATATATTATATTCATTTTATTGAATATAGTACTACAGGTTATTCTGTAATGACCTATTGCTAATTGTTTTCAACAATAAATGAATAATTTGGTTTAAATCTAAATGATACATTCATCCTAACCACTTGACCTATTTCGGGTGGCGATGTAGATGATATGTCTCCCAAAATACGTATACCGTTATCAATTTCCACTACTCCAAAATATGTGGAATTTTTTTTAGAAAATTCAATGATTATTCCTCTGTCGGAAGATTTTTTCCACGATGTTTTACCATGGCATGTGTAACAAGTCTCTTTAGGAGGCCATATTGTATTATTACACTTGTTACAGTAGCATATTTGAAATATTCCTTGTTCTAATTGTTCTTCAAAAAATGTCAATTCTGTAATACCATGATCGAACTAGATGTTCCTGCTGCAGACATATTATGAATTAATCCAGTTTCTGCATTTGATATTTGACGTTTACGAGATTTACCTTGAAGTTGATTTGTAATTTCTATTGTTTGAGAAATTCCTGTTGCTCCTAGTGGATGTCCTGCTCCAATTAATCCTCCACGAGGATTTATCATTCTATTTTCAGTATTAAACAAATTTCTAACAAATTCCCCACTTTTGTCATTTGATGTCATTCCTAATTCAGATATTGCCATTAACTCACATACTGAAAACGCATCATGTACTTCGGCCACATCTATATTTTTTGATTCAATTTTTGCCATTTTATATGCCGACTCTGCAGCTATTCTTGTACTCTTTACCTCTTCAAGAATATTCTTTGTAAAACTTGCAGATGTAGTCTTTTGTCCAATTCCTGTAATCCAAATTGGTTGATCAGAAAATGTTTTGGCTTTTTCTTCAGATGCCAATAAAATTGATGAACTTCCTGAACATGAACGTGAACAATCTAAAATTCGAAGGTCATCTGTAATTTGTTTAGAATTCATCACTTCTGATATTGTTCTAGCTTGATTACTATACGCAAATGGATTATCCATCGCTTGTTTGTGATTTTTAGCAGATACTATAGCTAGTTCTTCATCAGTTGTTTCAAATTTTCTTTTATGTGATTTAGTAAGAATCGATCCCCAATAGATTGGATGTTCAAAGTTTCCACGTGATTTATCCCATTCTAAAACTTGACCTGGATTAGTTGCAGATTCTGCACCTGAAATCAGCACCATCTGCGATAACCCTGAAGAAATATATGCATATGCGGAGATGATGGCGTTTGTTCCAGAACTACAAAGATGTTCAATTGAATGTGAAATTTTAGGTTGTATTCCCAGTGTTTCTGATAAAATTGCACCAAGATATTTTGAATTGTTATTTGTAGCTACAAGAACTCCGTCGACATTATTTGAATCATAATTGTTTACTGATTTAATACAGTTATCAGCGGATTCAAAAAGTAATTCCTCAACATTTCCATCATCTTTTGAAAATTTTGTTTGCCCGGTACCTACTATAGCTACTTTACTCATTTGTTTCTCCTGAAAATGTTTTTGTTAATAATTCGAATGATTCTCTAACGTTCCCTATGGGATTAAATTGAATGATAGGCAGATCAATACCTGCATTTCTAAATTCATTTAATTTTTTTACTGCGACATCAGGAGTACTTGCAATACATAAATCATCCAACATTTTATCTGGTACGTAACTCTCCAAACAATTTAATCCTCCTTTCTGATACTCATCATAAATAACTTGTGTTTCTTTAGAATAACCTGTTGTTTCTAAAAATTCTCGATAAATTTTTCCTACTGCAATGTAAAAACTAAGTGTCTTCTTTGCACGGTTTCTAGCTTTTTCATCATCGTCATGTATACATGTGATAATCTGTAATGCAGTATTGATCTTTTTCTTTCTCTGCATTTTTGTAATTGTTTCTCGCATCTCATTTTTTGGTCTTAAATAAAATATCACCCCATCTGCAATATCCCATGTCATTTCAACCATTTTTTGATTTATAGCTGCAAGATAGATTGGAATTTCTGTTCTTATCGGTTTTGTTAATAATGAAAAATCTCTCAATGAAAAAATTTTTCCAGAATAATTAATTTTTTCGCCACGCAATGCCATGCGTATGATTTCAACATATTCTTTCATTCTTTGTAACGGGGATTCAAAAGAAGTACCATGAAAATCCTCCACAATTGGTACACTGCTTGTACCTAATCCAAGTATTAATCTGCCATTTGAAATGATATCAATTGTAGATGCACCCATTGCAATTAAACTTGGACTCCTAGAATAGATGTTAATAATTGATGAACCAATTTTTGAAAATGTATTTTCGTTAGATACAAGTCCCAAGATAGAAAAATTCTCCATACCCCAAGTTTCTGGAATCCACATAACTTCGGGTTTAATTTTATTTAATTTTCGAGAACATTCTAAAACTTCCTCAATTGAAAGTAGCGAACCTAAACTGTAAGATAATCGTCTCATTTGAAATATTTAGAATATTTTTTTGATTTTATTTCTTTTGAACATTCTTCTATATCTTTGTGAGAGTCTATTGAAAACCAAAGTGCATTTTTGAATTTTACCGTTTCCAGAGTCTTATTTCTTGTCATTTTCGGAAAAACTATTCCTTCCAAACTTCCTTTGTTTGGAATTAATTTTTCAATATCTTTTGAAAGATGGTATATTCCAGGATTCATCCATACATCTGTTACATCTTTCTTTTCATTAAATTTTAGGATTCTATTATTTCTAATATCCATTGTACCAAATTTAGTTTTTAATTCATTTGCGGCGATAGTATTTGGTTTTTTTAGAATTTTTTTTAAATCAATATTTGTAATAATATCTCCATTTAGTACCAAAAATGATTCTTCATCCACATACCTCAGTGCTTTTTTAATGGCACCACCAGTACCTAATGGTGTTTTTTCAGTTGAAAATATTATTTCACATCCAAAATTTTTTTTCTTTTTAAGAAATTTTTCTATTAAATTTGATTTGTATCCACTTGAAACTATGATCTCCTTTATGCCATATTTTTTTAGATATTTTATTGTCCACTCTATTAGTGGTTTTTTATTAATTTGGATCAAGGGTTTTGGAATTTTATCTGTAATCGGACGTAAACGTTTTCCTCTGCCGCCTGCCAAGATAATTGCTTTCATGGTTATCAGTAATTTTTTCTATTTTTTAACTTATGTCATAACTGATTCTTTCCTGCTATAGCCAGTAAATCCCACTGTATGGCTAATCCATCGGTTCCGTCTGTTAAACCGTTAGTTAAATGCAATAAACCGAGTATACCCAAATTGATAAGAATATGATGTACCCAGCATACTATAGAAAGTGAACAAATTACGAAGAAACCAAATCATAGTGGGAGTTGTTAGCATTTTGATAATAATTGCTGTTCTTGTAAACATGGAGATTGACGAACAAAACAAACTTGATAAAATTGGAGAATGCAAGGCAATCATTAGTGAGCATTTGGATAATCCTTGTATTGATAATGATCAATGTGAGAAAAGACAACAAGCTGAAGAACAAAAATGCTTCGCTGAATTTGATGAACTGACACAGAATGAACACAAGTATGATAACATGAAGATCATAGCACGTTCTCCATGACCGTGTCTACACTTGTCCTGTATGTTGTATGTATGTAATACAATACAACAGAAAAACCCCATTAACACCCATTTTAGTTACGAATACAACATGTGGAAAAACGGGGTTAACAAAGTAAGAACAAGGTAAACACAAAGTAAATCACAAAAAACACAAAGTAAAATGAAAAAAACGTAATACGAGCTATTTCATTTGAGCACTTCCTATGTTAATCTATATGATCATCTCAAAAGCAGTTAATCCAAAGAAATAACCTATTAGCACCATGGTAACTCCCCATCCACATGAACCTAATATGGTATATAACAAAAATTTCTTGATACTCATCTTCAATAATCCTGCTGGAACTGAAATCATTTCTCTAAAGACCGGAACCATTCTTCCAAATAGGACGGCCTTGTCACCATATTTTTCAAACCATCTTTCAACTCGCTCTAATTTTTTTTCAGAAATTTTAACTTTGTTTAGATATTTTAGTAATGCAGTCCGACCTAATTTTAGAGCAATTAGATAGATTACTGTTGAACCAATTGATGCACCTAACCCCCCTACTATGCCTAATAGTACCGCCTCTGCAACACTTAGTCCATTTTGTGATGCAATAAAACCTGCAGTTGGAAATACTGCCATTGTAGGAATTGGAGGAATTATTGTTTCAATTAACGCTGCAACAAAAACCCCTGTGTATAAATACTCGGAAAGTAAATCTGCAATCCATTGAATTAGTACTTGTAATTCATTCATTATCCTTTTTCTCAGTTATGTAGTAGTGTAATTCTGTGTAACATTCCTTGCAATACTCTTCAAATTTAGTATGTTCACAATCATAACCTTTACTAGTATTTTCTCCGCATTTTTCACATTTTTGCATGTGAAATTCTAATTTGACGACTTCTTTATCTTTATTGCACCTAATGCAATCTGAAAAATTCCTGGGGCGAATAACATTACGGGATTTCTATCTACGCCTTCGGGTGCAGGGGTTCCAACCATTGCTAAACCTCCAATCAAGATTAAAACGCCAGAGATAATTATCATTCCGCCCAATCCTTTGGATGATTCTTTCAAAGATATAAAAAATGCAATTATTGGTAAAATTATTGCAGGTCCGCCCAATCCCATACCTCTTTGCATATCATTTAGCGGTAGAAATCCATCACTTTTCTCTCCATCTGCTCCCATACTAGATGCGACATCTGCACCATACAATAATAATAATCCTATAGCAATTCCGGTGATTACTAGTGATGCTTTTAATGCCATACTAATTTTTGAAATTAAGTATTAATAAACTATTTTGATAATTTTGGAATTAGTACTAGGTTTGTTTTGGTTCGATAACTAAATTTTTCTTTAGATCTTCAACTTGATTTAATAGCCTTCCTATTCCTGAATTATCCCTATCAACAATATTTACATGACCAATTTTTCTTTGAGGTTTTGATTCTAATTTTCCGTACATTTTTAGATGAACATTATCTTGTTTTTTTATTAATACATTATATTCACCTTGAAATGTTTTAGGTCCCAAAATATTATACATTATTGTAGGAAATTTTATGGATGAATCCCCTAGCTCCATTCCTAAAATAGCTCTAAGGTGCTGTTCGAACTGCGATGTGATACATGATTGTAATGTATGATGTCCAGAATTATGAACTCGAGGGGCAATTTCATTTATTAAAATTTCTTCATTTTCTGTAACAAACATCTCTATTCCAAAAACACCTGCCCCGTGTACCACTTCCATAGTTTTTTTACCAATTTCTTCTGCTTGTTTTTTTACATTTTCTGAAACTCGTCCAGGAGCAATCGTAGTTCTCAAAATATTATTTTCATGAATATTTTCAACTACAGGATATGTTGCAATTTCACCTTTTGTATTTCTTGCGGCAATGACTGAAACTTCTTTTGTAAATTTTATAAATTTTTCTACCATCAAAGATTTATCCGCAAACAAATCTAATGCATCATCCATATCTGATTTTGAATTAATTTTATAATTTCCTCTTCCATCATACGCGTCTCTTCTAGTCTTCAATAATAATGGAAGACCCATTTTATCTATCATTTTATTTAATTCTTCTTTATTTTCAATTTTTGCAAAATCAGCTACAGGAATATTATTTTCCATTAAAAACTGTTTTTGAAGTAATTTATCTTGAATAATCCTCAATGTGTCTGGAGATGGATTAATTTCTGTATGTGTTTCTAATTTTTTCAAAATAGTGCTATTCCCAGATTCAATTTCATATGTTATAATGTCTGATAATTCGGATAATTTTCTTATCGCAGATTCATCTTTAAAATCCGCGATGATTTGTTGGGCCCCAACTTTTGATGCAGGACAATTTTTTGTAGGATCTAAAACTATGACTTTAGATATAATATCTAATTTCTGTGCTGCTTCCGTAAGCATCATTCCAAGTTGACCCCCACCTATTATTCCAAGAACCTTGCTCATAACGACAAACAAATTCTATGATACATAATAGTTTGGCGAAATTTTTTGATTGAAATTGTTTAAAAACACCAGAAAGCTTGGAAAAATATTGAAATCAAAAAAACCACTTGTTGGCATAATCATGGGCTCAAGCTCAGATAGTCGCATCATGCATGGTGCAGCTGAAATTTTAGATTCATTTTCAATTTTACATGAGGATCAGATCATCTCGGCACATCGTACACCTGAACGACTAGATGAATATGCAAAACATGCTGAAAAAAATAATTTCAAAGTCATAATTGCAGGGGCAGGAGGGGCAGCACATCTTCCAGGAATGATTGCATCACATACAACAATTCCTGTGATAGGTGTTCCAATCATGGTGTATAATGATAAACAAATGAAAAAATCTGATAAAAACAAATATTCTGCTTTTGGCGGTCTTGATTCACTTTTATCAATTTCCGAAATGCCAACAGGTTCTCCTGTGGTAGCTGTGGGGATTAACAAGGCATCTAATGCGGGAATTTATGCATTAAAAATTCTTGGAAATTCATTTCCAGAGATTAAAACTAAATTAAAGAAGCATAAATTTGATCAATATACATCCGTTCTCAAAGAATCAGAAGAATTGAAAAAATTGGGGCTTACAAAATTTGTCAAAAAAAAATTTCGTTAAGATATAACTTGAAATTTAATATTTTTCTGTCGTAAATGATTAATCAATTCATTTGATTGATTTTGATCTTCAGTTTCAAGACTAATTGTAACTCCTGCCGAACCGGCACGAACATCTGTACTTAATCTATCATGAAGTACTTCTACAATATTTACATTAATAGATGATATTTCATCTACTAGTTCTTTCAATGCACCGGGTTTATCTTTTAAGTGCACTGAAATTTTTAACATACGTCCCATTCCAGACAATCCTTTAGATACAATTTGACCTAAAAGATACATGTCGATATTCCCCCCACATAATATTGGAACAATATTTTTTCCAGATTCTGGTTTATTTTTTAGAATATATGCCAGTGCAACTGCACCTGCAGGTTCAACTACTGCTTTTGAGCGTTCCATTAACAAAAACATTGCATTAATTATATCTAGGTCATCAACTGTAACTATCTTATCAATTTTTTGTTTAACAATATCAAAAGTCAGTTTTCCAGGAGTTTTAACAGAAATTCCATCTGCAATAGTGGTTGAACCTGTAACCGTTTGTAATGAATTAGATTCTAATGATTTTTGCATTGCAGGATATGCACTAGATTCAATTCCTATAATCTTGACATGTGGATACTTTTCTTTAACTGCAATAATAATACCTGCAACCAATCCTCCTCCTCCAATTGGAACGTAAATCTCATCAACTTTTGGCAATTGTTCCATTATTTCTAAACCAATTACTCCCTGACCTGCAATCACATGAGGATCATCAAATGCATGAATAATGGTTGCATTTGTATCGGCAGATATTTTCTGAGCATAAGCCCATGATTCATCATACGTAGTGCCTTCTAACACAACTTTAGCGCCATACCCTTTAGTAGCAGATACTTTAGCTGGAGATGCGGTTTTTGGCATTACGATGGTACATGAAATATTTTCAATATGTGATGCAAATGCCACGCCTTGAGAATGGTTTCCTGCAGATGCTGCAACAACTCCTTTACTCCTTTCGTCATCCGTTAAAGATTTGATTTTATAGTATGCGCCTCGAATTTTAAAAGACCCTGTTTTTTGTTCATATTCATTTTTTAGATATACATTAGCACCACAAATTTTACTAAATGTTTCAGAAAACTCTAAATTTGTTTTTCGAATTACATCATTTTGAGTTTGTTTTGCTTTTAAAACATCCTCATATCTCACAGTCATGGAATTGTTACAAATTCAATACATAATTAAATTGTATGAACTGATTAATTTTCATATTCATGCCTAAATATTTCATAATTCCTAAATACATGCGATCAAATCATTAAACATTAGTCAAGCGGTACTGTTCCCCAGGCATTAAGCCAAGTACCCTTGATTAAGAATTTTCATTAAGAATTACATCCAAAATTTTCTTAATGTTTTCTTT